>Ga0209633_10000691_pt1 | contig 38058 bp, 42 predicted proteins | sample Cruoilmetagenom1_FD_187290 | JGI IMG/M metagenome (GOLD analysis project Ga0209633, IMG submission 187290) | Oil polluted marine microbial communities from Coal Oil Point, Santa Barbara, California, USA - Sample 1 (SPAdes) (version 2) | ecosystem: Environmental > Aquatic > Marine > Oil seeps ...
AATGGGCTGAAAAATGGCATGAAGTTGCAACCAAATTTTGTCGAGTGGATGATGGGATTTCCAATAGGGTGGACCGACTTAGAAGTTTAGGCAATGCGATAGTTCCACAAGTAGCTATCGAACTTTTGGCTGCTATTAAAACCGTAGATGATGCGAATGCTGAATTCGTATGGCAGTCAAAGTAACTACTTTTACTATGCAAAATGCAACATAACTAACAAAAATAATTATGAGTAATCATGGCAAAGGGAGAATTAAAAAATAACGAGCCAACATTATTTGACCAACCACCAAAGGTTGAAGTCAACATTCCTTTAGTCAACAAGATAGAGAACTATTACTACGTGATATTGCCTGACCTCACAAAGAAGGAAAATGCAGTCCTCAACACAATGGAAATGATAGGCAAGCCATGCACCCAACAAGAAGTTGCTGACCGGATGATGGTTCCTCTACACACTATTTCCGGTAGGTTTGGGGAGAATGGACTTAAGGGGAAAGGAAAAATTAAGATTATCGGTAAGAAAAACAATAAATCAGTTTATGAGGTGATAAAAAATGTTGCCAGTAAAACTAATTAGTGTTGAAAAAGTAGAGAAGCAATGTAAAGTATGCACAGATACAAAGCCCATTGAAGATTTTGATAACCATCCAACAAACTGTGATGGTAAATCCGGTAAGTGCAAAGAATGCAGAAAGGAATTTCAAAGAAATTATTACGTAACCAAAACAAAACTATCAAGAAAAAAGAAGGAGAAAGCTTTATGAGTAAACAAAATTCAGTTCCAGAAGATGTTAAAGAACTTAACACAGAAAAACCAGTAGTTAAGGTTATTACCTTCAGTGATCCACTTACAGATGAAGAGTTCAAAGAGCTTGCACAAAAAGCAGCAGTTACACAGGAAGAAATAACTTCCCTTGAAGCAAAAAAGAAAAGTAATAATGATTATCACAATGAAGAAATTAAAAGCAATGAAGGATTGTTAAAATCATTACTTGCTCAGGTAAGCTCTGGTACAGTTGATAGAAATATTGAGTGTGAGGTTTACTACAATATGCCGGAAAGTGGAAAAAAATCAATTTATAGATGTGATGCTGGGGAAGATCCTTACAACTTCCCACCAATTGTTAAAGATATGACCGATGAAGATTTTAATCTGTTCCCTCAAGATGAACCAACATTACCGGACTTAAAAGCAATCTATGGAGTAGACCCGGAGTCTATGGAAAACCTTACTCACGTTGTGGTAGTAGAAACTATTGAAGATGTTGAAAAACTTGGATATGATGGAGTTGATACCGACATATTCGATGAGCTAAAAGGAAATTTGGTTCTTGGTTTCTCAAACAATGATGAAGTACAAAACTTTATTGCTGAACATCTTATGGGGGTTGAGTACAGGAGAACAAGTAATGACTTAATTATATCGAAAATCAATAAAGATGAATCTGTTGAGGAGATGCAAGTTTGACAGGTAAAATAAATAGCAGTCCTCAACATTCTGACAAAGAATGTTCTGAAAGAGGAGCAAGGGAATATCTTAAGTTTATCAACGAAAATAAACATTTTTTAAAGAACGTAAAAAATGGGAGCAAGTATATTCAAGTGGTAGAATCACTCATTGAGCAACGTGCTCCCTTTACTGACAAACAAAAAAGCTACATTGATGTAATTTACGAAAAAACCATGAAGGGATATGGTATGCCTTCATTTGAAAGAACCTATAAACCAAAAAAGAGGAGAGTATAAAATGGATAACGCTAAAACTAGTGTAACTGCAATGCCAAAACATATTGCAATTACGGAAGGATATGGACATTTAGAAACATCAATAAGCCATTTAGAAAGCTTTATTGATGAGCTGGAACCAGAAAAACCACAATCAGATGAATTGGGAAAAGAAAGGGTTGAGAATGCACCAAGATATACTGAAGTAATTGACCCTCTTCCAGAGAAGCTTCATAAACAAGCCAATAGGTTAGAGGAATTAAAGCACAGATTACATGATATTTTGCTTTGAGGTGAATAATGGAAAAAGAAAACATTACCCCACAAAAAGGAATTATTGCTGAGAGTTGGCCCAAATACCAATCTCATAAAGTGGTTAAAGCTCTCAAAATTAAGGAAATTTGGCTGGATGAAGAGTTGGCAGTCAGAGAAGATCGAGAGACTGACGCTTCGGTTCATATCTCAACAGTTGAAGCTGTTGCCGATTTTAAGTTGCCAGAATCTTACAGAAAAAGACTACCACTAAATCCGCTTGATGGTGTTGGTGGGTATGTTGTTGTGTATGAAGATGGCTTTGTCTCATGGAGCCCAGCAGAAGCATTTGAAAGTGGATATACAAAAATTGAATGAACAAATGGCGTGTAACATTTGTGGTTTGGATGGATGGATCTGAAGGGAAAAGAACGGACAAAAGGAGAGTGATGGAGTTCACTGAACAAGTTGCCCGGGACCAAGCCATTAAGAGATTTTTAGAACGCTACAGTAAACTAACTTGTTATTACTTTATTGAGGAATTGAAATAATGAGCAATTGGATAGAGTTTGAGGAGACTCATTATTGCAATGTTTGTGAAAATAATGTACGCATTGCAACACTTTATTGGGAAGAGAATGACTTTAGGATTTGTATTTATCCTGAATGTAAGGGCGGTGGAATAGAGTATGCTAATCTCAGAGTGCTTTGTAAGTCTTGCAATGGATCAAAGGGGGGGAAATGAGTAGGCCGACCGAGCAGGGCATCCCTTACTTTCCAATAGATGTTACTTTTGACAATAAAACTGAAATGTATTTGCTGGAAAAAGAAGCCGATGGACTAGCAGTTTTGGTTGTAGCTTGGCAATTAATTTACAGAAATGAGGGGTATTATGGAGAGTATTGCGACGACTTTTTCTTGCTCATAAAAAAGAGAATTAACAGAGATATTGACGTGGTGAAAAGATGCATTGACTCAGCAATTTTAAGAGGAATTTTCAACAAGAAAATGTTTGACAAGTATAAAATCCTAACATCAAAAGCTATCCAAAAGAGATATTTTATAGCTGCTAAAAGAAAAAAAGAAGTCATTTATAACAAACAATTTTTGCTAGTTGATGTTTCTGCATACAAAAACCTTAAAAATGCAAGCAATAACTCTAAAATAGTTGACAGTTATACTACAAAGGAAAAGGAAGATGAAAAGGAAAAGGAAGATGTAGATGTAAATGAAGAAATTGGCGACAATCCGGAAGAAAAAACTCTCAGAGAAAAGATAGATCTTTTGTTGATCAGAACCATTCAAGAACAACCTCATTTCACTGTTGTTGACAACTTGGTTAAGGAAATAATTCAGGACTCAAAAAGGTTTACTGAGAAGACGAGCATAGAACTACTTGAGGATACATACAGAAACTTTTTTTCTTGGGATAAAAGTAAGCAAAATCACAGTTATGCTATGGGAGTTTTCAAGGGAAAGAAAAATGATAAATACCAAAAAGTTAAAAACAACAAAACCAAAAATGTTAGGGCTGAAGAAATCTCCGAGTTTGTAGATTTCGAAACTATTAAGGATGATTTTAAACTTCCGGAAAAACCACCACTCAACAAAAGGCTTTCAGAAGAAGAAATTGTAAAAAAAGCAGAGGAGAGAAAGAAGTGATTAAGCTAAATTTATTTATTCCCGGTGAACCAAGACCAAAACAGAGTGCTAGGTTTAGGCAGATAAAAACTAAATCCGGAAAAACTTTCACGCACAGTTATCAAACTGCTGAGGTAAAAAACGAAGAAAGAAGCATAAAGATGATTATTTATGAGCAATTGCCAAAGGATTTTGTGCTTCACAAAGGACCAATTGTGATTGTTAGTCTTGAATATTTATTTGTTCCTCCCAAAAGTTTGAGAGTGTGGGAGAAAAACTTGCTTTCTCAAGGGTATGTATTGCCTAAAATTACTAAACCGGATCTCACTGATAACTTGAATAAGGGTTTATTCGATGCGCTAGAAGGGATTGTTTTCGCCAATGATAGTCAAGTGTGTCAGCTTGATGATGTGAAAAAAGGATACAGTAATCTACCTAGCACCAAGATTAACATGAATTTATACGGTAGCGTAAGAGAAGCAATTGGAGAAAAGACCTTAGAGACGATATTTAATGAACCAATAAACAAAATATGTCAAACTAACTTGTTTTAGGAGAATGCTGTGGCAGTTGTAAACAAAATAATATTTAATAACATCGATGCTTCACTAACTGATGATGATCTTGCAAGAATTGAAAAGAATATATTTAAAAAAACTACCGTTGGAGATCGTAGATCAGGCAATATTGTCAAGATCGAAGGAATATTGCTAGGATTTGGTTCGCCACTCTTAGACCTTGATGAAGGAATGAGAGTCTATCCAGTGAACCAAATAGACAAAAAAGACAAAATAATTACGATAAACTAGTAACTTTTTGTCAAAGTATTAAAAAAAAAAGGAAAGTGCTATTGACAAAGTAAAAAAAATATGGTATAAATGTAGCAATGATAAAATAATCGTGTTGAGAATAATTAATGCCTGAGCTAAAATATCCGAAACAAGAAGAGTTTTGTCACCAATACCTTGTTGATCTGAATGGTACACAGGCGGCAATTAGAGCTAAATACTCTCCAAATGCGGCAAATGTAAAGGCTGCCCAATTATTAGCAAAAGTTAACGTTCAAGAAAGAATCTCAGAATTGAGAAAACAATTGTCTCAAGACTTGAGAATTACTCCGGAAAGAGTGTTGAAGGAGCTTGCAACGATTGGCTTCCTTGACATCAGGAGGGCGTTTGGTGAGGATGGCAAACTTTTACCCATTAAGAATATGCCCGAAGATGTAGCGAGGGCTATTGGCGGTATTGATGTCTCAACACTTATTGGCAAAGATAAGGATGCTCCAACAATTGAGAACATCCACAAAATAAAAGTTATTGACAAAAAGGGAGCACTTGAGCTACTTGGGAAGAATTTAGCCTTGTTTACTGAAAATGTTAAAGTGTCCGGAGAACTAACATTGGCGCATGTAGTTTTAGCAAGAAAGAAAAAACAACAAGCGGAAAAAATTGATAATTCATAACGAAAATATTGAAGAACAATTAACCGAACAAGATTATCTCAACTTTCTTGATTCTTTGGATGATTTCCCTTCTGCATGTGAAGAGCATTTGAAGATCAAGAACGAAGATGGAGAGATTGTTCCTTTTGTGCTGAATGAGTTACAGCTATATGTTTGGGGGATTATAAAATCTAAGCTTGATGTTGGTGAAAAAATTAGGTTGCTGGTACTTAAGTGTAGACAAACTGGTATATCAACCATGATTGAAGCGTTTCTTTATCTTGAAAGTGTGAAGGATGCTTACCAAAAAATGCTTGTCCTTGGACATGAGAGCAAGAGTTCAGCAAATTTATACGACATGTTTCAGAGATATTATGACTATTCACCTAGCTGGATGCAGATGCAAGTGGACACTAACCAAAGAGAAAAGAAATTAAAGTACAAGTATCTTGAAAACGAAATTGATATTCAAACTGCAGGAGCAAATGTTGACAGTCAAAAAGCTGGTACTGGTAGAAGTTCAACTTATCAGTACATTCACGCAACAGAGTGTGCATTTTATCCGGATTATGTAACAACCTTTCTTGGACTACTTCAAGCTAGTAAAAAAGCTAAAATGATTGTTTTGGAGACAACAGCAAATGGTTTTAATGAGTTTAGAAACGACTGGGTGGAAGCAAAAGAAGGTTTGAACGAGTATGTTCCAGTGTTTTTAGCATGGATTGATTTTAAGACTTACACCAAACCATTTGATAGTGAGGCCGTAAAACAAATTATGTTAAGGGACTTGGGTAGTAATCCTCGTTATAATGAATTTATCGATGAAGAAAAGTTACTTATTGAGGATCACCACTGCACATTGGAACAATTAAACTGGCGCAGATGGGCAATTGACAACCTTTGTAAGGGAAAAGTAGTGTTGTTCCACCAAGAATATCCAACAACTGACAAAGAAGCCTTCATAAGCACAGGAAGTGCATTTTTTAACAAACTGATTGTTAACTCCAACTATGAGAACTCAGAAGATTTCTGGAAGGTTGGCAATTTAGAGTATGTTTATGATGCAAACAAAAAACCTTATGATGTGAAGTTTGTAGAAGATCCTAACGGATATGTTGGATTACACTATGGGTTGCAGTTAGATATAAACGATGTGAATAGATTCGCTGGCGGAACTGATGTTAGCGAAGGATTAGAGCAGGGCGATAGAAGTATAATGAAGATTATGGATCGAAAACACATGAATGTTTGCATCACTTGGAGGCCGAGCATTCATCCGGATTTACTTGGTATTGAGCAACATAAGATTTCATTGTTTCTCAACAATGATGTTTATTTTAACACTGAAAGAAACAATCACGGTCTAACAACTATTACGAAATCATATAGTTTAGGAGTTAGTCAGTATTATCAACAAAATTTTGAAAATGGCTACACGATTGATGATACCACAAAGTTAGGGTATAGACAAAATGAAAGTACAAGAAGGTATTTGGTGGACTCTCTTCAAGAAGCAATAAGAGAAGGTAGTTTTGTCGATATAGAGCAAGAAGCATGGTCTGAGGCAATGACGTTTGTTAGGAATAGCAAAGGAAAGGTTCAGGCTCAAAACAAGGATAAAGATCCAGCAAGCAAGTGTTATGATGATAGAATTTTTGCTTGGGGATTAATGTGGATTTGTCACCTTTGGATGCCAAAATATACTACAAGAGTAGTTGAAGAAGTTCCGGCATTTATGAAGGAACACATAGAACGCCAAAGAAGAAAGAAAAAGGCTGGTTATCGTGGAACAACAGTGATGAGTGGGTGATATGAAAATAATATATGATGTACCAATGCGACCAACTCTAAGCAGTGAAGGAGTTAAAGGAGGGGAAGTTCTCCTTTTGGAAGAAGTAAATGTTCTAATAGGTATTCCTAAACTTAAATATATTACAATCGTGAAAGAGATTAATTTGAACGAAATTAAAGTATGAACAAAATAATAAACTTAATATCGGCAATACTCAACAAAAAGCTTAAAATGAAGCTGATTATTAACTTTGACGGAGCTGGTAGTTTTAAGTACAATGCAGAGATTTCCCAAGATGGAGTTGACAAGTTGATAAAATAATTTAATAGGGGATTAGAGCAGAGGTCAGCTCGCATGACTCATGATCATGAGGTCGTAGGTTCGAATCCTACATCCCCCACAACATATTGAACTAGGTTATCATATAAAATTGAGCCGGACACTTCACTGAGTTGAACAAACTTAGGGTGTGATCCGGCTTTTTTATTATACACGAGAAAAGGTAAATGCAAGTAGAAGAAATTTATAATAACACCAATGATGAAATAAACGAAGCTGAGTTTATTGAGGGGAGTAGGTTCCAGAATATCAACCTTGTGAGCAGACTCGTTCAATTGGAGCAACAGCTTCTGCCAATATTTAAGAAGTACAGGCAAGAAAGAAGAGAAAACTTTAACCGAGTTGGTGGAGAAATATACTCTGCTGCTGATTTACGCAAGTTAGCTGATGAGAATAGACCGGATTTCGTTTATAACTACTTAGTCCCATTTATCTTAAAGCTTGGTGGAGCCTTCAAGAGTGGTGCTAAGAAGCTAGAAGTTAGGCCAAACACTTCTGGTGATGAAGATCTTGCAACAGTAGCGACAAAACTTCTTGACTGGATCCATTATGCGGAAAATGATGTACAGAACGAACATGCAAAAGCTTACTTGGATGCGTTAATCGGTAGAATTGGCTGGTTGGTGAGTGATTGGAGCTTTGAAAACGATGAATTAGGGCAGGTTAGGATAAAAAGGTACGATGGCGATAGGCTGATGTGTGATCCTACCTTTACCCAGAGAGACACTTCTGATATGAAGTACATTCTTGACGGAAACTGGATGACTCCAGAAGAAATACAGATGATGTATGCTAGAGATGATGATGAGATGTGGTATGAGATTGATTATTGGGCAAAAAGCATTATTGGTGAAGATAGCATAAAGCCTGGGAGACTTGCTGTTCTTGCAGAAAGAGTTTGGGGAATGGCAAAAACCTACATTGGGAAAAAGATGGGCTTTGACTCTGCCAATGATGATAGAACTGGAATGTCTCAAACTGGAGAGTATTATAACGCTTCTCAAGGATTGTTCAAGGTGCTTGAACTTCACGAAAGAAGAACCGAGTTGAGATGGATAATTAAGAGTGAAACACCAGTTTTTGACATAAACACTGGAAAAGCTGATTATAAAGAGTTTGATATAACCGAGGCGATTAATGCAAAACTTGATGGAAGTTCTTGGGATGCTGACAAGCTGGAACAAGTTAAACAAAAGTATATTGATGACACTGGGAAAGGCTATTCTTTAGAAAAACGCATTGTTAATCAGATTTATCAAACAACAGTCATTCCTTCCTTCAATATGGTAGTTTATGACGAGCCATATGCTGTTCAAAATGGATTATTCAAGTTTGTTCCAGTTTTTTGTTTTGATTTTGACATAGATCCACTTAACAACAAGAGTTATGTGGATTTAATGACTGATCCAGTTAGTAGTTACAACTTAAGAAGAAACACCAACCTAACTATCCTGATGAAAACTGCTAAGGGTGGATTTATATATGAAACTGGTGCTTTGGTCGCTGGAAAAGAAGACGATTTCCACAGTAACGAGGTCGGAGCGAATAAAGAAGTTGCACAGGGCGGTTTAAGTAAAATCAAACCGATTGAAACTGGACAAATACCAGTAGCTGAGGAACGATATGCACAGGAAGACAAGGCAAGTCTTAAAGAAATGAGTGGAATTGGTCCTAGCTCGATGGGATTAAAGGAAAGTGCTAATGAAAGCGGAAAAGCAGTTGCTGAAAGAGGTCAACAATCTGATGAAATGCAGTTTTGGCCTCAAGAAAATGCTTTGGGACAACTAATAATAGTTGGAAGGAACACTCTTGCAATAGCTAGCCGTTACATGACTGTTAAGCGTGTTTTTCAGGTTGCTAACGATGAAGACAACCCTTTCTGGTTGGCGATTAATGAAATGGCCCTAAATGAACTCACTGGCGAAACTTACTTAAAAAATGACATGAGTAAGGTCGGTCAGTATAAAGTTACTTTGGGAACAGTTCCGTTTGGAGAGAGAGAAAAAACAAAGCAATTCCAACAAACAATGATCGTTGCAGAAGCTCTGGCTTCAATTAGTCCAGAATTAGTAAGTCCCCATATTCTTGTAAAGTCTTCACCAGTTGTCAACAAAAGAGAGTGGTTGGCTCATATTGATATGATAATGGGGAAAGCTGATCAAATGCAACAAAAACAAATTTTACAAGACATAATTGAGCAGAATAAGAGTGAAGTAGATTTTGAAATGATGTTGAAGGAAAGGGAACAGGCTCTTGTGGGTACTCAAATGCAAAACGAGACTACAAAAATGAATGTTGACTTTAATAAACTGATTCAAACAGCAAGTGGAATAGGAGCATAACTATGTTTTTAGAGCTTTACAAGTTCATATTCAGTGACTTTTGGGTGTTCATTGGCACTGTAATCTTGATTATAGCAGTCAGAGGATTGTTTGCAAAACTTTGGGATGCAGCAGTAAAGCTTATAAAAGAAGCAAATAAAGGCGGTAATTAAACAAACAATGTCAAATAACCAACAATTAGGTGCAATATGTTAATCGATTTATTAAAAAATATGTTTCTACACGATGAAGATACATCAACAATTTCAAAATTAGACATAAATGATGTGAAAGATGAAGATTTAGATTCTCTAATTGAAGAATCTGAGTTAGCTGAAACAGATGGCCCCGAAACACCGGACACCCCAACAGAAAATGCTAATACTGATGAACAACTGGAGAATAAAGATAAACCAAGCGAAGAAGATACTCCTCCAGCTGAAAAGAAGGAAGAGGAAGAAATGCCCCTTGAAAATGAGGATACCCTCATAAAAGAGCCCCTCAAGGAAGAGGACACCCAGAGTATTCCAGACCCAACTATTCTTTCGGAAGACATGATCTCCGCTTTTGATGACAAGGACCGAAAAACACTAGAGAGGTATGTAGGTAAACCTATTGATACTGTTCTCAAAACCATGGTTGAACAGAAAAGGATGATAGGGAAAGGAGTTGACAAGACTAATTTAGCACCAAAACCGGACACTATTTATCCGAACCCAGTAACACAACCGAAAGAAGCAACCGAACTAAAAGATAAACTAGCTGATCAAGCAATGAGTGCAATCCATGATGATTATCCAACGAACAATGATGAGTGGAATTATCTGCTATCTGAAAATGCTTTAAAAGCAAATCAGTATTTGACAGAAAGATCTCAAAGAGTTGAAAAACTAAACGCTGATTTAACTCTTGCTGTTCATGTGCAGGAGAACTTTGCCGACATTAATGTCGATGTTTTATCCTCTGCTGGACAAAATATTGAAAATACGGTTAAAGCATTGGGCGTGGATGTTGTTAAGGATTTAGGAATAGACGTAAAACATGATCTAGATTCAGCTACTGAATTTCTTGATAGTTTGTTAGTTGATAGAGATGGAAAGTTAGATCTGAATGTATTTGAAACATGGGAACGTAATGGAAGAACTGAATTGCGTTTTGGTGTCCCTCAAATAAAGGAAGGCGCACTGGAAGAGAAGTTTATTAAACAAAACAGAGCACTTCTCTTTATGAAAGTTCGAGAAAAAGCTTTTGTCGAAGGTGTTGCAGCAGCAAATTCAAAAAGTTTACCACCATCATTCTCAAACGGTTCTATCAAAGTAAGAAAAACACCAGATAAGGTTGATCCTAGAAATGTTGAGAACATTGACGAACTAGACAAACTTATCGAGGAATCAGAAAACACTTGATAGGAGAATGAATAACTTGAAAAGAATTAATTTTATTCCGCAAATAGTACTAGGACTTATTGTTCTAGTAACATATTTGATGCTAAATACATTTGACGTAGCTGAATCAATTGCCACGCTTGCAATAGGTGGTATTTACTCAAGTGATATGCAATGGCATCGAGATTTACTTAGTAAGAAATTAGTAAAGGTTAACTGGAACGTCCCAATTTGGTCAAAATTTATGGGGATGATCAACACAGTTAATCAAGAAGAGACACACAAATTCGGTACAAAAGTATTTAAGGCAACTGGACAGCCCATTGAGGTTCTGAAAGATTTCACTCAGGGCGGTGCAAAAATGGATACTCCAGTAGCTTACCCGTTAACCGAGCAGGGTATTTCCGGTGCAAAACAGCTGCTTGGTAATGAAGAGCAAAAGAAGCTTGCCAACATGGAAGTTAAGATCAACCAGAAAAGACATGGTGTTCTTATTCAGGATAATAAATTATCCAAACAAGCTCTTCAGCAACCAAAGATCATTAAACAATTAATGTCAGGTGCTACTGCTGATTTGGGTGATTGGTTCCAAAGGTGGAATGGCTACAATATTGGTTTAACTTTTTTACAGGGTGCTAGTGAGCACATTTGTAATCCAACCGCAGATGGCGGACTAGGACACCAGAGAGTTTCACACATGAACACTTATGTTGCCGGAAGTGGTAGGGTAACGTTCTCTAACACACATGCAACATACGAAGCTGCTGTTGCCGCTGCTTTAGGTGGTTTAACTAATGTTGCTGGTGACTATATGACCACTAATTTTATCAGAAGTCTTGTTTACCAAGCTTCTCATGTTCACAGGATTCAACCCCCAATTAAAGGTAGTAAGCTTTACCCAATAGCGATTAGTGATGCTGCATTGTTACAGCTATCGCAAGAATCAACTTTTATCGACGCTATGAATCTTGCGAAGGCTAGAGGAGATCAAAATCCACAGTTTACAGGTAAGTGGGCAATTCCTTACATGGGAGCACTTTTGTTAATTGATGAAACTCTTCCTAGTGCATACTTAAACGGTGATAGTGAGTTTGTAGCTTCTTATAGTACAACCGGAACCACTGCCGGTGTTCAGTATGGACTACCTACTACCTTTATGAGTGTTCCAGTTGATGGTGGAAACCTAAAACCGGCTATTCTTTTTGGTAAAAGTGCAATTGCTTGTGGTGTTTCTAGTGATCTTAACTTTGAAAATGAAGAATGGGATTACAAACAGAAGAAAACTGAAGGCGCTGATATGATTATCGGACATCAAATTGCTGATATTATCGACACTGAAGGGTATTGGTCAACTCCAGGTAATAAACGGTATGAAAATGTTAGTTCTTTGACTGGCTGGACTTATTCACCAAGTGAAGCAAGTTTTTAAAAGTTAGTTAAACAAAACAAGACAAAGAAGTAAATAAAACGAATTATGATTTTAATTAAGGAGAAATAAATTGAAGGGACTAAAGCAAAATAACATTAAACCCGCTGATGGTGTCTCTTGGGAAGATTTGTTTGCGATTGATGCTGGTAGTTTAACAAATGCTACTAGAGATAATTTTTTTGTAGAATTAAAGCAATTGCCTAATGGTGTAACTGTTGCTAATGCAATTTACACTGGTTCTGGAGCTTTAACTACATCAGAGTTTGCTGCATTTCCTCCAGGGTCAACTATTCTACAATGTGGAATCACAACAAAAACACTAACCCTCAAAACGGGTGCAGTTGGTGCTGACACTTGGGTTGAAAACGTGTTTGCATAATAAACTTAACAATAATCTAAGCCGGAGTATTTTCTCCGGCTTTAGTGAAATTAAAATAAATTAAGGAATATTCACTCATGGAAGAAAATAATAACACCAATACACTTGAAGAAAACGAAAATAAAAACACTGATCCAGTTGAGAAAACCCCTTTAGAAAAGTATGAAGGAGAGCCTTTCTTGTTACTACAAAGTGAACTGGTTCATGATGTTTCAAAAGTGTTGGATAAGAAAAAAGGATTGTCATTATTCAAGTTTGGACGAACGAAAACCACAAAACCATTTGGTAAAGAAAAAACAGTCACTTTACCAACAAGAGTTCCAGAGGAGTTTGGTAAAGCTTTACTAGAGTCTCGTCCAGAAAAATACAAAATTGTTGAAATTCCAGAAAAAGTATCAGACTTAGAGGAATATTTCGCTGAACTTATTGAATTTCAAGATGATCATGATAATGCTGAAGAACAAAGAGAATTGGAAGAAAGAATTGCAGCTGATAGAAAAAGATTAGAAGAACTTGAAAAACTAGGGAAAGCTAAAAAAGTAGTCCGTGAATAAGGAATCCAATAATGGACAAAACATACATCAGAAAAAGCAATGTTACTTTAAGTGAATTTAGAGACCAACTAAAGTCCGATAAGGTATTTAATGCTCTCACGGAAAGTCAACAAAATGCTTATCTCAACAAGGCAAGTGATAGATATAACGCATTGTCGAACAATCAGGGAAGATCTGAATATAATTTTGATTGCATAACCGATGCAGATTTAGTTCTTGCCCCTACAGCAAGCTCATATTCTAATTCATTTGATAAGTATTTGCAGATCAAGTTTGAAGCCTACGATGCAACTGCTGATGTTGTTAGTGGTTTGATTACTACAGCGATTGATCTATCTGTAAATGGAACTCCAACAATTGACACTTCAGGTGGTTATGCAGAGTACACAATTGATATAGCTGGTGGAACACTTAACAGACATTATCGAATTGAACCACCTTCACCAAATTATGCAGATGTTGAGTTGGTTGATAGTAACACAATAAGAATTACTGCTCCTCTCAATCATGATGAGTTTTCTGTTTTGGTAAAAAAAGTGAAGGAAACATAAAAATGAAACGAATACTTATAATTTTATTTATTCTGTCAACAATTGCATGTGCCCAATCTGCCTTTACACCAAAACAACAAGCCGAACTTGGGGATAGCTTAAATAATGTGGTAACAAGGCACGTTTTAGTTGGTTTAGTAAATCAGTTAACGGATACTCACATTAATGCTAGTGCTGGTATAGATGTTAGTAAGGCTGGACTTGGAACAACCAACAACACCGAACTTGGCTATATAAGTACTTTATCCGCCAATGTAGAAGACAGACTTGACAATATTGAGGCCGGAAATATATCTGGCGACCCATATCTTTTGAGTATGGCTGCTTCTCAGTCATTGTCTACAAAATTCTTGTTCTATTCCGGTGGTGGAACGGGTTTTGGGGCTGGTACTGGCGGTATGGCTGGAATTCCCTTTGAATCTTCAATTGATGTAAATAACTACTCAGCGTCCAATAGTGCTTATAGATTTATGATTCTTTATGAAGGATTGAATGATCCAGATAACGTTTTGACAATTGTTGACAAAATTACTGGAAAAGTTAGAAATGTTTATTGGTTTAATGAAGCAAATACGCTAGATCCAACATATTATTATCCGCAAGATGACGATGTCGAATATATGATAAGAGCAAAATATGATATGACAGTAGATTCTGTATCGTTTGCTCTCACTAGTGAAGATGCTATATACGATTCGTCAGTAGTTAGAATATGGCATGGACCAACATATGCTACCGCTTCTAGAGTATTTGTAACAGACATTTATGTTACTGAATCCCCTAAAACAAGTTTAGTCTATACGGTTAGAAATTCTGGCTTTAATGATGCAACTATAGCAATGGATGAGCAAATATGGGTAGAATTTGAAACTGTAAATGGAATCCCAAGTTCATGCCCTATTGAATTATTTTATACGAGGAATTAATGAAAAAGATACTTTTGTTATTTCTTTTGTTAAATAGCTGTGATGTGGTCTTTGCCCAAAAGATACTAATACAGCCTAAAAAACCAACGCTTACAGTTTGGGATAGTATTTCTTCTACATACAATAACACAGGTAGTACATATACTGCCAATGTTTATTTCAAAGGATTGTTTAGTGATATTATAATTGATTCTTTGGTTAGTCCAGATACAAATGTAGTTGCTTTGCCTCCTAATGTCGAATTAATAGATTTCACAAATAGACTATTTAACCAAGAATTATTAAATCCGAATTTTGAAAATGCATCTACTGATTCTAGTACTTGTGATAATTGGGTAGGAACAGCGGATCAATATTTATTTTATGACGATAAAGTGTTTTGTGTTAATGTAACAGGTAATTTAGTATCAGATCCAATGCCAAGCATAAGTATTGGTGATACGATTAAGGTTTATCTTTACCTTGAGCCAACTTCAACTAGTGGAGGTTCTATTCTTTATTGTGATATGAATGGTGCACCAAATCAAAATACAGGTAATGTTTATGTTGGTAATGCTGGTTGGTATTCTTTTACATTTAATAATATTGTAGACAACCAAGTAAGGTTTTATGGTGGCGGGTATGATGGTTATATACACAATGTATTCGTAATCAAAAAAGGCAAATCTTTCAATTGGACAAATAATGGAAATACTCATTATGAAATTACGTCTGACTCTACAATGTTGATAGTACAAGATTCTGTTAATGCAAACTCAAAAATCACACTTCCAATAGAAAATATACAAAAAAATCAATTTTATGATTTGAGTGTTGATGCAAAAGAGAGTTTAACAAATATTATATCTAATCATAATTCTACATTTGAAAATAACAGTGTGAACGATTGGGGTTTATCTGGAAAAGTTACACAGTCTATAGTTCAAGGATACAATAGTAATTATGCATTAGCAGCTAGAGCAGTTGATGGATCTTCCGATAGGACAGAATTAACTATTAGCGGTTTAACAATAGGAGAAGAATATAAATATAAAGTATTTGCAAAAGCAAGTGGTGCTTCTTCTACAATCCAAGCATGGGGTATTGGAACAATAACCACTAAACCGATTACTGGTGAATGGGCAGAGTATTCCGAAACTTTTACAGCAATAGCAGCTAGTGGTGTAGTTAGGTTTTATGCTGCTGTAAGCGGTAGTGCAGGAGATACAATTTTTATAGATAACTTTAGACTATATGACAATAATAATTATGAGTTAAGTGGTTTAAATAAATTATTTGCTGAATATTATTATATTGATAATGAACAAGAAATAAGTGTAAAAACAGATTCGTCAAATGTTATTAGTAGTAATTTTCAAACATTAACAATTGAATTTTCTTCTTTATCAAATGATTCGAATTATATTTCTTTTTATTCAAAAAACAATGCCAATATAGTAGTCGATAATGTTTCTATTTTAAAAGATTATTATCACTTTAAAATCGAACATGCTGATACAGCTATAAAAAATATTAAAGTAAAGTCTACAAGTTTAGGGAGTAATTCAATTAACTTGAGTGTATATCATACAGTTAGAAATAATCCAAGAGTTCTCCCTGTTGTTTTTTTTATAGAAAGTTTAAGCAGTTTAATTGTTGATACTGTTGATTTTGATACAATCACAGTGGCAACTCTTGATTATTCCTGGATCAAAAATATTTCTTCAAACACATTAAATATTTCAAGTTACTCTGGTTTGGACGCACCTTTTTATTCAACAGCAGGTAGGGAAGTAACTACTTTAGGACCGGGAGATTCAACACAGTTAGAGATATATTTTAATCCTTTAAGTACGAATGGTGCTTTTTTAGACACGCTACTAATAGCACATGACGGAAATGGCGGTTCCGTAGGTTTGATAGTGCAAGGTGTCGCTAATTTGCCATCTTCAAATTTATTATTAGCAGGAACTAATTTAACTGCTTCTACTGGCTCAGGGGCAATAGACTTAGCATGGACTGATCCGAATACGCCTGATACCACTGAGTTTTTAAGATATGATTTTAATTTACAATCAGATACAACTGCATGGCCTCCTAGACATAACGAACCAAAGGAACGAGTTATTACTGGTGGTAAAATGAAATTGTTTGATGATAATCTAGGAACCTCTTGGCCTAGTGCAGTACATACAATGACAGTTAATTCATCTGATACATATAAAATTAAAGGGTTGGCTGAAGTTGGAACAGCAAATTCAGTTTGGTTTGTTATTATAAACAATGCAACAGGTGAATACTATGCAAATATGAGTTCTACTGTTGATACATTATTCGAATACTTATTAGTTAACCCAACAGCAGGTACTATCGATATTTATTTACAAGCTTCAACCGATAATACAGAATATTCTTTTTATGAATATTTTGCAGTTGATAAAACAGAATCTAGTTATGAAGGATTTGAGATTTATGCTCAGAAATTTTTAGGTGGAACAGTTGATATTCCCTATTATTTATTAGAATATGTAACTGGAAGTGCAACTACCTATTCGCATTCTGTTAACGATGGTGATCAATATAGTTATAAAGTGAGATATAAAAATAATACTGATTATTCTTTATTTTCAAATGAAGATACCCTTTTATATTCTGCTCCTAGTATATATGCTGATTATTATGTCAAAGCAACAGGTACTAATACTACTTTTTCTACAGCAACATCCATTGGAAATGAAATGGATATGGATACTTTTGAGGCTGGTTGGGCAGCAAATTTGTCTGTTAATGACCTTGTCCATTTTTCAGGTGATTTTGAAAAAGAATATTTATACGGAGTGACCGCAGTGAATTCAATAGCATGGGATCTTTCAAATTTACCTGACGGAGTAAAATTATTTTCTACTGATAAGGCTAAAATTACAGTTTTTCAAGAACTTTATGGATGGGATGATACTGACCATTGGGTGTTAGATAATACCACCTACAGTGATGGTACAACATTCTGGACATATGATTTTAGTGATTTTGGTTATTATGATTTAGAAGAAGCAGGATGTTCAAGGTTATGGTTTGATGACAAAGAAACGCCAATGTGGTTAAGCCCAGATATTTCAGCCGAAGGATCAACTGTTGGAGCTACTGGAGCAGCAAAAGATTCAACATTTGGTAGACCTAATGCTAATTATAGATTTACTGTAAATAAATACGATATGGCGGCAGTTAGAGAGGTTCATGTATGGGATAGTGCAGGTATAAACCCAGCTACTAAGTATAATAGTATAAAACATGTCGGTGGTTTTAAGCAATTGATACATTTTGAAAATACAGATAATTTAATAGTTGACGGAATAACATTCGAAGGTTCTGATTTCTTTACAGTTACCTTTAAAAATTGTGATAATGTTACTTTTTCTAATAATTATATTACAAAATTTGAGTATATGGCAATACGATTTAATGATTGTGCAACTGTAACTATGTTTGGAGATTCTATTTATTCCGGATATGCTGATGTAAGTGGTACTGGTCACATTTATTATGAATATTTTTCTGCTATGAATGGTTTAGATATACAGAACTCCACTTCTAATGCTAGTATTTATAATTGTTCATTTATGGATATTACCACTATGCCTTTCCGAGTAATCTCATCGACAGGTAATACGACAAATGTTTACTTCCATGATAATGTAATAGGAACAAATATCACGATGGATTATGCCCGACCTTATCAGATCGGTGAAAGCACAGCAGGAGCAGCTTATTACCCAAGTAATATTCATATTTATAATAATCTCATGAAAAACGGTACTATGAGAACTAAAAATATTGCTCAATATACTTATACTTATTTCAACACATTTGTTGATTGGACGAATTTTAAAGATTCAATAAGTCACCATTTTAATAGCACAGGTGGTTGGGATAAGCCCTCTGCAACAGGAATGGGGAATAGTTTTCAGTTTGGACATACTTCCGGAACAGCTTTAAGTGCCGTCGCTAATGAACATTGGTGGTTCAACAATACTTATCTTAATTTTAATGCAACTCCAATCAGTTATGAAAGTAAATATCAAAGAGCAATTCCGTTGTACTGGATTAACAACGCATTTATAAATATGAGTAGGAAGCACGTTAAGAAAGGTACTGGTCATCCAAGTTTTACCAACGCAACCGGAGATATAGATTTTCTAATCAGTGAACAAGGAAATTCACCATTTGTGCTGAAAAACAACTATATCTGGAACGATCAGACCGATGCCAATTACGGTAGTTCAATTGTTTACGGTCAATACAATGGATCTACCTTTACTACTAACTATCATTCGCTGAGTTCTTTTGAAAGTGCAGTAACTGGGAGTGACACAGCATCAAATAATATCAAAGAAACTAATGTTGCTAAAACAATTAGTGATATAATAAATACAACTACCTATGAAATGCAAACTACATCAGCACAAGATAATGGGTATATGGACTCTCGAATATTAACTATCCTTGGTCCCAACTTTTTTGACCGTTGGGGAAATCGTGTAACAAATGCGGATGGAACTCTTTATAATTCTCAAATAAATAGAGGGTCAAATAATAAGTGATTATTTCAAAGAAAACCAAGTTGAGTACCTTTTTGGCCGTCTAAATTGATCATTTTCCCGTGCCCGGAATAGGGGATGCATTTTTCAATATTATTTTCCGCAGAATCGTTTAAGTATAATTCAGCTTGGTCTAAGGAGAGTATAACCGGCATACGTTTTCTTCCTTTTTTATCCTGTAAAACATCTTGCATAAAATCATTTGGTTCACAAGTGATAATCGTAGCAAAAAAATCATTATCTTTTTCAAAGTATAATCCGGGTGTAAAAAACAATTGATTATTTTCAAAAGTTATGTGAGCCTTTTCATGAAAAGAATACATAGGAACGAGAATTCTGTTCTTATCAAATAATCTTCGCCAAAATGGTTTTTCTTTAATAGTTTCAATCCTGCTATTGAATATTAAAGGACCATCCTTTTTAAATTTAATTCCCCAAGTTTTATGATCAAAATAAATTTCTTCCTCAATCTTTTTAAGTGCACTTATTGTATCGGTAAGAGTTAATGATACATTATCTCGTAGTTTATTGGATGTTATAATATTTGTTGTAAAAGCAGATTTCATAACTTGAAATCCTTCACGTTCGTTTACCCCGAATCGTCCACACATACTTTTCCCCCGTTTTTCTTAAAGATAAGCAGATTTATATTTATCTGCATCAAGGCTATCGACTAGATTTATTTCATCTTCACTAAAGTGTTCAGCATCTCCGTAATAATTATGCTCTGCAGAGTCTTTTTGTAAGACTGCTTGTGCAGTATGATTAGAAAGTACTGCCATCTTTTCAACTACTAAATTATTACCACCTTCAACATCAACTTTCCCATATACTAAATATGGTCCCATTGATAATGTGATTTCCGCATATTGATTATAAACTTTAGGGAAAATGACGGCCTCGAAAGTTCCGGTTTCATCCTCTAGAGAAAGAAACTTCATTATTTCACCTTTCTTAGTTTTTATTCTTTTTGAGGTCATAAACCAACCAATCATTTTCACTCTCTTTTTATTAAATCTGGATAGATCTTTTGCTTTTACAATATCTTTTCTATTAGTGTATCTTCTGTAAAAATAGAGTGGATGTTGTGTTACTAAATAACCAAAAAAATCATATTCAAAAGAACAAATTTGTTCAATACTAAATTCATTGCCCTTGGGGAGTTTATCAAGTATTTCAATTAAGTGATTTGGGAATAGTCCTAAATTGCTTTCTCTTAGTGATTGTTGGTATTTAATCAGTATTTTACATGATCTACTATGTAACAATCGACTACCGGGAAAGCAATCCATAGCTCCGGCAAGTATCAGTAATTCAGTCTCAGATTCACCTATATTAACTCGCATAATAAAATCAGATAGTGAAGAATACCTACCATTTTGTTCACGTTCATCAATTATGTTGTTTATTGTGTTACTTGATAATCCCTTTATAGCCATTAATCCAATTTGAACAACGTCATTAATTCCGCTGTATTCATAGCCGCTATCATTTACACTTGGCAGTAATACTTTTAATCCTAGTCTTTTACATTCTTGAACATACACTGCAGCAGAGTAATATCCACCACGATTTGATAATACACTTGCCATAAACTCTGCCGGATAATGTGCTTTTAAGTAGGCAACTTGAAAGGAGAGTAGTGCAAATGATCCACTATGAGCTTTGCAAAATGCATACCCGGCAAATGATTCTATTTGACGCCATAATTCTTGAGTAATATCCTTTGAATATCCCTTACTCATACAAGTTGAAAAAAAATTATCTTTTATTTTTTTCATTGCTTCTTTCGATCTCATTTTACCAGACATTGCTCTTCGCAATAAATCAGCTTCCTCAAGCGATACACCGGCAATGTGATGAGCTACTTTTATCACATCTTCCTGGTAAATCATAACTCCATAGGTTTCACCCAAGTATTTTTCCATTTCCGGAACTAAATAGCTTATTCTTTCGGGATGATGATGTCTATCAATAAACTCTTGCATCATTCCACTTTCCGCAACTCCTGGCCGAATAACTGAACTTGCAGCAGTAAGCATTTCAAAGGTATCGCAATCTAATCTTTTCAATAATGATCTCATTCCGGGTGACTCAATATAAAAGCATCCGATCGTTTTTCCTTCCCTAATCAGTTTTCTAGTTTTATCATCATTAAATATCATCGAAAAATCATAAATATCCAGATCCTCAGAATCGATTTGCTCAAATATCCTGAGCATTTTTGTATCTGAAGAATTTGGGAGAGAATATTTCTTTAGATCAATCAATTTTTGTTTGTTGTTTTGATAAAAATTAGTGTACATTTGTTCACTAGCAATATAAAATTATTTTAACAAAAAATCACTATATGTTGGGGTTACATATACATTCAGTTCACTCATTACTTGAGGGAACAATTGGGGTTGCTGATTTAGTAAAATATGCTAAAACTATGGGTAGTTCTTATGTCTGTTTAACCGATACAAATAGAATGAGCGGTTTAATTGAAATGGCTCGTTTAGCATTGGAAGAAAATATAAAACCGGTTTTTGGTGCATTTATCAATGATCCGGAAAACAAAAACCTCGATACTATTATACTGGCCAAAAATCGACAAGGTTATTCAGAACTTTGTAAGATTATAACAACAAGAAACCTGAAGGAAGATTTTAAGCTAACCAGTATATTTGATGAAACTTCAGTTAATTTGTTTTACATAACTTCTTCTTTAGAGTTATTAAGATTAATTAGTATCACAGATAAATTGAAGCACAATATTTATGTGGAACTAATCCCAACTGAAAATCACAAACAATCTACTCGGAAATTATATGAATATTCTAGAAAGAATAATCTACAGATGGTTGCATCTCATCCTGCATATTTCTTGAAGCAAGAAGATTTTGTGCTGCACAAGGTAGTTACGGCAATTCGGTTGAATAAAACTGTCGAAAATCTTGATAGTGACGAAATTGTTGATGAAGAATATTTTCTTGCAAGAAATGATAACTTATTAAAAATATGGAAGTCATTACCCGAAGCAATATGGAATATTAAAAATATAGTTTCAGAATGTAATGTTGATATTGAAATTGGAAAATATAAATTTCCTCACTATCCTTTGCCTTCCGGAGAGACCTCATTTTCATATTTGTGGAAAGTAGCATTTGAAGGGATGTCTAAAAGATATAGACCAATAACTGAAAAAGTTGTTAATCGGTTACAGTACGAACTTGAAGTAATCGATGAAATGGGCTATTGTGACTATTTTCTAGTTGTTTGGGATATTGTAAACGAAGCAAAAAGAAGGAATATGATGAACATTGGTAGAGGTTCAGCTGCTAACAGTCTTGTTTCTTTCTGTTTAGGATTTACTCAAATGGATCCAATTGAGCATAATTTGTATTTCGAAAGATTCTTAAATAAAGGCCGAAAATCACCTCCTGATGTTGATTTAGATTTTTCCTGGAAGGAAAGAGATGATTTGGTTAGATACGTTTATAACAAATACTCTTATGAAAGAGTTGCTTTTATTAGCACTCATGTAACTTTTAGAGCACGTTCAGCATTTAGAAATACTGCAAAAGCTTTTGGTGTTAGCGATTATGAAATATCAAAATTTAGCAGACATATTCCTTGGACAAAAGCAGAAAATTTACCAATCATATCTCAAAAATTTCCTGAGGCTAAAAGCATAAACTTCAAGGATGATTTTTGGTCAAACGTTGTGAGTATAGCCTCAAGGCTTGGAGGATTTATTAGGCATTCTAGCATACATCCCGGGGGAATTTTAATTACTGAAGAACCAATAACAAACTATGTTGCACTTGAATACGCAAAAAACAAGGGAGTTGGATTAATAATAACTCAGCCAGATATGTATCCAATTGAAGATTTGGGTCTTGTAAAAATTGATCTATTAAGCCAGCGATCATTAGGTGTGCTTAGGGATAGTATGAGACTAATAAAGAAGAATTATTTTAGTTGATTGAGTTCAAATGTTGTGGTAAGAATTCTGTAACTAATTGCCTTTTTACTTTTTTAAGAGGTTATACAAACTTTTACTTATATTCTGATATTATGTTTTTTGCAATTTCTTCCAATGACATTGTTCCATCTCTAAACGCAATATAGGATTCAATCCCTTTTTCATTTAAATTTAAATATGCACGAGGAAACTTAAAAAATTTAAATAAATATTCTCTTACTTCATTCACTAATTGAATAAATGAATTCCACCATTCTTCATTCTGTGTCGCTTTGCTCGGATCTTTAATATTATGTAAATAATTCCCTAATCTTCCATAATATGAATTCAACCTTTCATTATCTGGAATTTCCAGTGGGAAGCCAGCTCCTATGGTTGTCAAATAAAAATTTGTGTATTCCAATTTTTTTATGAACTCTGGTTCTGCTTCAAGTATGGCTTTCGATAAATTTTTAATTCTATATTTATTAAAAAAATTGTCAATTCTTTGCTCATCTACGTTTATAATTACAAGGTACTCAAATAATATTCTTTCAATACAAATACGTAATTCAAGAGATGCATAAAATAAATAACTACCATCTGGGAAACTAAAAGCTTTGTCTAGACAAATTACGGCACGATTATAATGCATCGAAGCATCAATAGGGTGGTTGAAATTGAAATTACGTAGCATACTAAATTGCTTCTATACTTGTTAATATTAATCCAGCAGCTTGCATCATTGAACCCAATACTAAAAAATATAAACCTAATTTTCCCTTCTCTCGTTCTTCTTTACGAGCATTGATATATCTTTCTTTATACTCTTCTATTTTTTTAGCATCAGTTACAGCGATTGGTAAAATTTTTTGTGATTGAATTCCTTTGGTATTTGTTGTCGATTCTTCAAATGGTAATTCAGCAAGCATTTCCAATTCTTCGTTAGAAATGAATATCTTTGGCAATAAAAATAAACCGGCGATCATCACCAAAATAATCCCAATCGAAGAAATTATGATTCCTAATATTACCATAATCCTAATGTTTGTATAACTATTAGTTAAACAGAAACCCTTGTATAAGTATAAACGTTATCTTTAAAATATTCAAATATGTTGTAATTAACAACTTCGGGAGATATTAGGTGGCGTCTCAGTTTGAATTACGATCTAATAAATGATAATTATAGTAATAACTGATATGAAGGATTTAAGACAAATTTAATGAGTAGTTAATAGGTGAAAAACGGCTATTAATCACTTATTGAAAGTGTGATTAATTGTCATACTTTAGACATGTTTAGGCAGTAATTTTTGTTTTATTGAATGATAATGTAGCAGCTAGAATTAATCTCAATTTTGCTGCAAATTAATCTCAAAATCGATGCGGCGTTTATATAAAAAGTCAGAACAAATTTAGCAAATAAATGGATAAAAACATCCATATATTTTGTGAAAATTCAGGTTTTATTTTATTCTTTCTTGGATCTTAAATTAGTTTATTAACTCAAATAATTATTTTGGGTCATATTACTTTTTTATAGCAACGTCTTCTTTTGTGTTGTCGATGTTCAAAGAATTTCCACTGAGCTTGAACTTTTAAATTATCTTCAAGTTCTCTATTTGTTTCAACAAATTTTATGTTATTCTTATTGATTGTTTTATTGATTTCACCAATAATAATTGCATTAACGCCTTTATCTTGCATATCCGGACGCACAGCGGTTAAGTATAAATCAAGGCACTCATTATTTTTCATAGCTTTAAGAACATGAATGAAACCAAACGGAAATAGTGAACCTTTACATTTTTGAAATGCTTTTGATAGGGAAGGCATCGTAATTCCAAATGCAACCATCTCATTTTTATCGTTTAAAACAATTGGTAAATATTCAGGTTTGATAAATCCGAAGTATTGTTTTACATACATGTCAATTTGCTTATCGGAAAGTTCCACAAACCCATATAAATCTTTATATGAATTATTAATCAAATAAAATAATTCCTTTGCATATGGTAAGAGGTTTTTGGACTTTTTTACTCGGAGAACATGTAAATTATTTCTTTTAAGAGCAATTTCACCGATTCGTTTAACTTTTTCTGGAATTGGTTTATTGTTCATTGTAACTTCAAACTCAACCCAATCAATATCTTTATTGTAACCATTTTTTTCAATTTGGGAAGGATAATATGGATAATTATATATGGACCCCAGCGTGCTGATTTCTTCAAATCCTTCAATTAGAGTGCCCTCAAAGTCCATATCAGTGAACCCGAGGGGGCCATGCACTTCGGCCATATTTTTTTCTTTAGCCCAATTTTCAACAGCAGTTAATAGAGTATTGCTTACTTCCGGATCATCAATAAAATCAATCCAGCCGAAACGCATTATCTTTTTATTAAATTTCTCATTGTATTTATGATTAATGATTCCAGCAACTCTACCAACAAGTTTATCATTTTTGTAGGCCAACCAATATTTAGCTTCACAAAAATCAAAAGCAGGATTTTTATCTTTTCGAAGCGAAAATAATTCTTCTCTTTTTAATGGAGGGACCCAGTATTTACTATTCTCATATAATGAATATTGAAAATTTACAAAGTCCTTCAATTCATTTTTTGTGTTTGCTTCTTTTAATTTAATACTCATATCAACCATATTAATTCTTTCTAAATCCAAAGATAACAATTCCCGTAATTTAATATTGGAAACTAATATTTTGGTTAAAATATATATCCTTTTTTAAGAGAATTATTTTAGTATAAATCAAAAAAACTTGTATTTTAGGCCAAAATCTTGACTTTTCTCAATTTAATGAGCATATTTCACAACATGAGCCAAAATTATATTCAGAATACCTCTGATAACCACAAAATTAATATTACTACTTTTGGTAACAGTAACATTGAAAATGGTAATTGTATTATTTTTGTTCACGGGTTTAAAGGATTTAAAGATTGGGGATTTGGTCTATACTTAGCTGAATATTTTGCTAACAAAGGTTATTTTGTTATAACTTTCAATTTTTCACATAACGGAGTTAGAGAAAATTCAGTTGATTTTAATGAGCTTGATCTATTTGCCAATAATACTTATTCGCGTGAAATAAACGAAATTCAAGAGATTGTTAAATCTTATAAATCAGGCTTCTTTGGTAACTTTAATAAAAATGGCAAAGTTGGATTAATAGGACATAGTAGAGGTGGTGGTGTTTCAATTATTGCTTCAGCTTTGTGTGATGATATTGATGGATTAGTAACGTGGTCTGCTATTTCCAAATTTGATAGATATACTGACAGACAAAAAAAAGAGTGGAGAGAAAACGGTTATTTAGAAATTATGAATGCTCGAACAAAACAGATAATGAGATTGAATGAGATTTTATTAGATGATATTGAGCAAAATACTTCAGGCCTCTTAAATATGCAGAATAATCTAAAAAATTTAACTAGACCTTATCTTATTATACACGGTGATCAAGATTTAGCTGTCCCGATTAGCGAAGCTGAACAAATCTATTTTTGGTCTAATAAAGCCACTACAGAGTTATTTAAGATAAGCGGAACTGGGCACACATTTGATATTAAGCATCCGTTTGAAGGAACCACTATAGCGTTTGAAAAAATCCTTGAAAAAACTAATCATTTTTTTCATAAATCTTTTGATGAGATACACTAATTATGGAAATTAAAAACATTGTATTTATTGTAATTTTTTTGGCATCTTTTATTTTTCTAAGCAAAAATATCAAGCGGTTATTGAGTTATTTAAGTATTGGTCAGAAGGAAGATCGATTTGATAATGTTCCGAAAAGAATTAGCAATGTACTAAAAGTAGCAATTGGGCAATCGAAAATATTGCGTGAACCGGTGGCAGGCTTAATACATGTATTAATATTTTGGGGATTTCTACTTTTTCTATTTGCAGTTGTGGAAGCAATTTTACAGGGATTCCATTCAAATTTCACTTTTGAATTTTTAGGGCCATTATTTTCTATTATTACTATTACGCAAGATGTTTTTGGACTACTTGTACTGTTCGCTGTCTTATATGCACTTTATAGAAGATATTTTATGAATATTAAACGTCTTGATCATGGTAAAGATAGTTTAATTGATGCAACCGTTGTTTTGGGTCTAATTTTCGTTGTAGTTTTATCAATGTTCGGTCAAAATATTTCTTCAGTAGCGGCAAATGGATTCGTTTTACATGATTGGGAAATAAGGCCGATTTCCGCATCATTAGCTCCCATATTCTTTTCCTCGAGCAGCAGCAATGCAAATTTATGGTTCGAAATTTTTTGGTGGATTCATATTCTAGTAATATTTGGCTTTATGAATTTTTTACCATATTCAAAACATCTTCATGTATTTACATCAATTCCAAATGTGTATTTTGAAAAACTTGGCTTAAAGAAATTTGAATTAAAACCTATTGATTTAGAAGATGAAAGCATTGAACAATTTGGTGCTGCTGATGTTGATCATTTTACATGGAAACAAATGTTTGATGGATATACATGCACTGAGTGTGGAAGATGTTCTGATGTGTGTCCTGCAAATTTTACCGGTAAATTACTTTCTCCACGTGAGATTATAATCAATACGAGAAAGAGAACTGAAGAAAAAGCTCCGCTTTTATTATCGAATTCTAATAATAATGAAGTGTTAGATAAAACATTAATACATAACTACATAAAACCTGAAGAACTTTGGGCCTGTACAACATGTGGTGCATGTATGCAAGAGTGTCCCGTAACTATTGAACATATTGATTCAATTGTTGATATGAGAAGAAATTTAGTTTTAATGGAATCGGAATTTCCTGCCGAACTAAATACCGTATTTAAAAATTTGGAAACCAATTCTACCCCTTGGGCATTTAATGCTCAAGATAGAGCAAATTGGGCTGAAGGATTAGATGTTAAGACAATGTCAGACGACCCCGATTGTGAATACTTATTTTGGGTAGGCTGTGCAGGTTCCTTTGATTCAAGATATCAGAAAGTTTCGCAGGCTGTTGCAAAATTATTTAATAAGGCAGGTGTTAGTTTTAGAATACTAGGTACGGAGGAAAAGTGTAATGGTGATACTGCCAGGAGACTTGGAAATGAATATTTAGCCCAGATGATGATGCAAGAAAATATTGAAACCTTAAATTCCTATAAAGTAAAAAAAATTGTTGCAGGTTGTCCACATTGTTACAATTCATTAAAAGTAGAATATCCACAGTTTGGTGGAAACTTTGAAGTTTATCATCATTCAGAAGTTTTAGAAGACTTAATTGATGAAGGAAAGATTAAATTAAAAAATGACGGTGTAAAAAATCAAGTAACATATCATGATTCATGTTATTTAGGCAGATATAATGAAATTTACAATTCACCAAGAAATTCACTAAATTCTGTTTCAGGAATAAATTTGGTTGAAATGGAAAGAAACAAGGACCGAGGATTCTGCTGTGGAGCAGGTGGCGGTAGAATGTTTCTTGAAGAAACTGAAGGAACCAAAATTAACATTGATAGAACTAAAGAAGCTTTAGAAACAGGAGCAAATACTGTTGCTTCGGCATGTCCCTTTTGTATGACGATGTTAACCGATGGTGTAAAAGATTTTGAAAAAGAAGACGAAGTTTCTGTGAAAGATATTGCAGAAATAATTTTAGAGAATTCTATATAAACCACTAACTCAAAAAGGAGAACAAAATGAGTGATAAGTACGCACAACTAATCGAATTTGTTAAGAATATGGAAACAGATGTTGAAAAATTTTATGTTAAAGGGCAAGCTGCTGCCGGCACTAGAGTAAGAAAAGCTTTAAGCGAATTAAAAAAAATGGCTCAAGATATGAGAAATGAAGTGCAAGACGTTAAAGCTGAGAGAAAAGGTTAATCTAATAAATTAATGAGCAATAGAGATTATTAAAAGGCTGTTTTTAAGCAGCCTTTTGTTTTATATATGAAAAAGATTTATCTATTTATAGTGTTAGGAGTTTTTGTAGTAATCTACTGGCTCTTAAATCCTTACTATTCCGAAAAGAAGGAAAAAGTAACAACGGTTGAACCAATTATTGATTCGACAGTAACTGTTACCTTTTCAGTTGTTGGCGATATAATGTGCCATTCAACACAATATAATTATGCCTGGGTAAAAGAAGATTCATTTGATTTTAACCCGGTATTTAGCGTTGTGGGCAATTATTTACGAGAAAAAGATATTCTAATTGGAAATTTAGAAACAGTTCTTGCCGGTGATACAAAAGAATATGCAGGTTATCCATTCTTTAATTCTCCCAATGAATTGGCTTTAGCTTTAAAGACTACCGGATTCGATTTTTTAACTACTGCAAATAATCATGCTAATGATCAAGGATTTCAGGGTGTGAAAAGAACCTTGGAGGTATTAAGAAAAGAAAATATTATTCCTCTCGGGACTTCAAGTTTAGATTCAGGGAAAGATTACAACATATTTGTTCGAAAAGGATTAAGATTTGGTTTATTGTCTTATACTTACGGAACTAATTATAATGCTAATTCACTTGAACCAAGAAAGTTTGTAAATCATATTGATACTGTCCGAATTAAAAAAGATATAAAAAAAATAATATCGAAAAAGATTGATTTGGTTATTGTTCTTTACCACTTTGGTGATGAATATCAAAAACATATTTCAAAGTATCAAAAAAAAATTGTTGATAGAACGATTAGCTATGGTGCAGATATTATTTTAGGATCACATCCCCACATTATTCAAAAATTTGAAAAATATAAAACTGTAGATGGAAATCTCGATACAGGTTTTGTTGTTTATTCGCTTGGAAATTTTATCTCAAATCAAAGGTGGAGATTTAGTGATGGCGGAATAATTTTTAATTTTAACATTACTAAGAATATTTTCACTGATTCAATTTATATTGCTGATATTAACTATTTACCTACTTGGGTTTTTAGAGGAGAAACTAAAAGAGGAAAGGAATTTATTATATTACCATCTGAAAATTACAATGAAAATACAAAATATAACTACCTAACTAATGCGGATAGAGATAGCATGAAAAATTCCTATTATGATAATATTCATCAGCTATCCTCTAGTTCTGATTCCCTTAAAATTGATAGATTTGATAAATAATATACATGAAGACAAAAGCATCACTTACCATAATATTCATTACAGTATTTATAGATTTACTAGGTTTTGGATTATTAATTCCAATTCTCCCAACTTTTGCAAGTAAAAAATTAGTTATGTCCGATTTTGAAATTGGAATTGTAGTTGCTGCTTTTTCCTTTATGCAATTTGTATTTAATCCTCTAATCGGCAGTTATTCCGATAAAGTGGGACGAAGACCTATTATACTTGGAACATTACTAATTACTGCAATATCGTACATAATTTTTAGTTTTTCTACATCATTTCTAATTCTTCTTGTTTCTAGAATGTTAGCTGGCTTTGGCGGAAGCAACATTGCAGTAGCGCAAGCATATATTGCTGATGTTACATCTGAGAAAGATAGAGCAAAAGGTATGGGCATGATTGGGGCAGCATTTGGACTGGGTTTTGTATTTGGTCCGATGCTTGGTGGAATATTGGCTGATTATGGCTATCAAGTTGTGGGATATGCAGCTGCGGGGTTTTCATTTTTAGCATTTTTATTTGCTACCTTCTTTTTAAAAGAATCTCTTCAAGCTTCTACCGCTCCCAAGAAGGTTAAAACCAATATATTTTCTATTGGAGCTTATAAAGGTTTACTGCAAGAAAAAAGGCTAGCATTTTTTGTTTTAATATATTTTGTCATAGTATTTTCAATGGCAAATATTTATGGTACTTTTGCAATTCTGGGATATAAAGTATTTAGTTTCAGTGATAAAGAAATTGGTTACTTATTTACAATTATTGGAATAGTAGGAGCTATTGTTCAAGGTGGATTATTAAGGCAATTTTCAAAGTATATTAGTGATGAAAATTTAGTATTAGTTGGTATATTTTTTATGATGATTGGTCTTGGTGGTTTACCCTATGGAATAAATTTCTTAGGTGTGGCAATTATTGGAGGATTTTTAGCAATTGGTTCGGGTATTCTTCAACCAACAATACTTGGATTGGTTTCTAGAGAGGCTAGTCAAGATAAGCAAGGAGAAATTTTAGGACTTAATCAATCCTTAGCTGCATTGGCAAGAGTTTTGGGACCACTTTGGGGTGGAATAGCATATGAATATATTGGCTATCAGTTCCCGTTCTTAACCGGAGGAATTTTCACTTTATTTGCATTATTAGCATCTTTTTATTTCCTTAATTCGAAAAATTATGTGAGTAAATCGTATTAAATGTTTAAAGTAGGAAAAATAGAATTTGATAATCCATTACTTCTAGCACCGATGGAAGATGTAACAGGTATTGCTTTTAGGAAACTATGCAAAGAACTTGGAGCTGATATTGTATACACAGAGTTTGTTAATTCAGACGGTTTGATTAGAGATAATAAAAAAACTCATGATAAATTAAGAATTACTGAAGAAGAACGTCCTGTGGGAATTCAGATTTATGGTGGTGAAATTGATGCAATGAGAGAAGCTGCAATTATTGCAGAAAAAGAAAATCCGGAAATTATTGATATAAACGCAGGCTGTTGGGTAAAAAAAGTAGCGAATAGGGGAGCAGGTGCTGGATTATTAAAAGACCCCAAATATATGCAGCAAATGGTAAAAGAGATAGTGAACGCTGTAGATTTACCAGTAACGGTAAAAACCAGACTTGGTTGGGACGAACAAAGTATAGAAATTTTGGAAGTAGCAAAACGTCTTGAAGATGTTGGAACTAAAGCCTTAACGATTCATTGCAGAACAAGAAAACAAGCTCATGATGGTGAACCGGCCTGGCATTGGATCCCTAAAATAAAAGAAGTCGTTGATATTCCAGTGGTAGTTAATGGTGGCATAATGAACGCACAAGATGCCTTACGAGCAAGTGAAGTAGCAAATGCAGATGGATATATGATTGCAAGAGGTGCAATAAACCACCCTTGGATATTCCGGGAAATAAAAGAAGCTTTTGAGAAGGGATATGTCTCAAATATAATTAACGTTAATGAACGAATTGAGACTTGTCTTAAACATCTTAAATATGAAATTGAACATAAAGATGAAGTTCGGAGAGCAATAATTCCATTTAGGAAATATTATTCAGGTTATCTTAAGGGTTTATATGGTGCCTCTAAAGTTAAACAAGAATTAATGAAACATGAAGAGTATGATCCAATTGAGAATCTATTATTAGAATATCTTGAAAAACTAAAAAAATATCAAGAAATTGATGAATAAATTTAAAGAAAAAATCCTGTCATTCTGAGGAAGCCGGCTTTGCTGGCTGACGCGAGAATCTTAAGGAAGGATTTCTCACTCCGTTCGAAATGACTGACACACTCAATAAATTTTCGACCATATAATGAACTTAACCAAACCTGCCAAATACATTTCATATCTATTCATCCCTCCAACGATGAATTTAATAATATTTACTATTTATTCTTTTTTCTATGAACCGGTACCTAAAAGTTATTATGGAATTGTAATATCGTTTTTTTTCGGATTACTATTACCACTAATTGCAATTTTCGAGTTTAGAAGAAAAGGAGTAATTTCTGATAATAACGCTACAATCAAAGAAGAAAGATGGTTACCATATATTTTTGCTATTGGATTTAGTTTATCAGGTGTTGTTTTTTCATCTTTAACTGGTTTAAATGAAAAAATTATTATGCTTTGGATGGTTTACCTTGTAAATAGCATACTCATTATCAATATTAATCGTTTTTGGAAAATCAGTGCCCATGCTGTGGGAGCAGCTATTCCGCTGGGAGCATTAACCCTCATTGGAGATTTTATCCCACTATTTATTTTGGCACTTATTTTTATCTTTGTGTGTTCATCAAGAATAATCTTAAAAGTTCATACATTCATGCAAGTTATTGCAGGAGCTGTGAGTGGATTTATTGTTTCATTTGTATTATTAAATTATTGTCTGTAATTTAACTTTATAAAAGAATTTATAGCATTGTTTTGGAGTAAATATGGAATTAAAGGATTTAATTAGAGATATACCAAATTTTCCAATTGAAGGAATAATATTTAAGGATATAACTACCTTATTAAAGGATAATAGCGGTTATGAAGTTACTTTAGAAAAATTTTATAACTTAAGTAAAAATAAGGGAATAACTAAGGTCATTGGAATTGAATCCAGGGGATTTATTTTTGGTGGTGCGTTAGCAGCTAAATTAAACGCAGGATTTGTTCCTATTAGAAAACCAGGCAAATTACCTGCAGAAACTCTTAAAGAAAAATATACACTTGAGTATGGCACAGATACTATTGAGATCCATAAAGACGCAATAAATAATAATGATGTTGTATTGCTCCACGATGATTTATTGGCAACTGGCGGTACAATAGAAGCTGCATGTAAATTAATAGAAAAAATGGGAGCACGCATAGCTCAAATATCATTTTTAATAGAATTAGATTTCTTAAATGGTAGAGAAAAAATAAAAAATTATGATGTACAATCACTTATTCATTATGATGGTGAGTAAATATATTATATCATATTGAGCGTATTGCAATATCACATTATCGAGATTCTTCGCTCCTGCCTGCCGGACAGGCAGGTTGCTCAGAATGACTACCTAACTCAAAATCTCATTCAAAACTTCAGCAATATTATCAAGTTCCTCAATAGAAATAACTGCCGGCGGTAACAATCTTAGCACGGTTTTTCCAGCTGGCATTGCCAATATTCCTTTTCCCATTAATTCAATTAAATACGGTTGTACTTTCTCTTTTAATTCAATTCCAATCATTAACCCAAGGTTCCTAATACTTCTTACTTTTGATAGATTCTCTAAATCTAATTTTGATAAAAAATACTTACCTTTTTCTTTTGCTTGCCGAGCCAGATTATTTTCAATCATAAAATCAATTGCTGCAATTCCAGCCGCCGCACCTAGGGGATTTCCACCATAAGTTGTTCCATGCTGACCTTTAGAAATTTTAACTTTTTCCGAACACAAAGCGGCACCAACCGGAAAGCCCCCGGCTATCCCTTTTGCAACGGTCATTATGTCCGGTTGAATATTAAAATGATTTGATGCAAAGAATTCTCCGGTTCTACAAAAGCCAGTTTGAATTTCATCAATAATCATCATTATATTGTTTTCATCGCACAGCTTCCTTACATCATCAAAATATTCTTGAGAACCGATATTTATTCCACCTTCACCTTGTACAACTTCCAAAATGATTCCGGCTGTTTTTTCAGTTATTGCCTCTTTTAGCTTTTCAATTTTATTATAAGGCACAAACAAAAATCCTGGAATCAATGGATTGAATGGTTCACGATACTCGATTTTGTGGGTGCCGCTTAACGCTCCCATAGTTCTACCATGGAATCCACGCATAGCTGTTATAAAATCAGTTTTTCCTGTTGATATTCTTGAAAATTTCAAAGCTGCTTCAACAGCTTCGGTTCCCGAATTAGTTAGAAAAGCTCTCGTTAAACTTTTTGGTGAAACTTTTATTAGTTTTTCTAAAAGTTTTGCGCGTTTGTCGTTATAAAAAATTGCTGGATTTGTAATTAAAATCTCAGATTGATTTCTTATAGCCTCAACAACTTTTTGATTACAATGACCAATTGTTGCAACGCCAATGCCTGCTGCGCAATCAATGTATTCTTTTCCATTTTCATCCCAAACTTTTGCATCTTTACCTTTTACAACAACAATATCTCTCTTTGGATAAACATCAACTTCATACCGATCGATTAATTCTTTGTAATTACTCATTTTACTATAGTTCCTTTTCCGTTAAGTGCTTCTGTTATTGGATTTTCCGTCCTTCCATCAGATATAAAAACTGTTCCTTCACCACTACTAAAAAGTTTCCTCAAAGCTAGAATTTTTCTTTTCATTCTTCCTTCAACTTGGTTTTCTCTTCGTTCAAGTTCGTCTTTGGAAATAATTTTGACAACAGAATTCATATCGTTCGGGTCATCTAAAAATCCTTGCGCCTCAATTAGTTGAATAACTTTATCAGCGTTCATGGCCTCTTTTAACACTGAAACTATATCATCATTTTCAGAATTTATTGCAAAATTATTTTCATCAATAATTGGTACTGAAAGAACAGGTGTGTATCCATTATCCAAAAGTAAATTTAGTAAATCTGTATTAATTGATTTTGGTTTTCCGGAAAAATCTCTAACTATTTTTAGTTTTCCATTTTCTTTTACGCGTATTCCGTTATTCCGTTTTCCTTGAACTACTTTCCCATCAACACCGGAAAGGCCAATTGCATTTATTCCAGCTTGCTGACACATTTCGACAATGCGTTTGTTTTTTAAACCGGCATAAGCCATCATCATAATATCAAGAGAATCTGAATCTGTAAAAACACTACTATATCCAGATGCCGATGTTATTACTTTTTTAGGCTTATCAAGCTTTTCTGCAATTTCATCACGTAATGCATTAGCTCCATGTACAATTATAAACTTTTCATTAAGGTTTGCCAAATCATTAATTATAGCTTGAAGATTTATATCTTTGCCACCTCCAATTTTTACAATTATCATTTAATTTCTCCTGTAAAGTTATTCTCAATTTTTTGCCAACCGGTTTCATTGGGATATCTATTTGAGCAGATAATCAGTTCATTCTCATTTTTTTTATAATGCATTCCAAAATATTCGGGATCTTCATTATAGGTTGATGAAACAAAAACTTTATCACTATCTGAAATTACTATATTCATTGCTCTAACATAAAAAGAACGTTTATTTATTATGTTAACACCTTTTTGTAATGCTGAAAGCATATTGTTGTTGTTAAATCGTTTAATAAAATTAAATATTTTTTCAGCTCCAATTCTACCTTCGGATTTAATTTTCACACCTTGTAATTCACCGTTAAAAATAAAAATATGCTTGTCATCATAAAATGGCATGTTGTTCTCAACAGCAATATCTTTATCTTGAAATGCACTCCTAGCATGAACAATTAATCTATTTGTTGAAGGGAAGTTTGAAATATCATCTTCCCATATTGGGTTGATATTTTTGTAATGGATCCATTCATTATTTCGGAGATAACTACAACCCCAACCATGACCCTGGTATTCTTTACTGTTTTTACAAATCTGAGAAAAAATATTTAAATGTTCAGATATGTTAATTTCTGTTTCTGATTTTATAAATAATAGTCTACACATATTTTAATCCAGTTTCCATTTTTTAGATTCCCGATAAAAGCATACTTCGATTTAGTTTACACTGAGCTTAGCCGAAGTGCTCAGCATTAATTCCGGGATGACAACTCCTTGCATGTCATTTCGAATCCCTTTTGGGTGAGAAATCTTAAAGAAAGATTCTCACGCCTGCCTGCCGGTAGGCAAGTCGCTTCGCTCCTCAGAATGACAAAAAACCAATATTAAAAGAATTCGTCATTGCGAGGAATTTATGATGAAGCAATCTTAAATTTCTTATAAATCGCCTCGCTATGTTAACGATGACAAATAATTATTAAATCGGATGAAGTCCTGAAAAACCCAGCCCAGTTTTTTCATCAATATCATGCATAATATTAAAAGCTTGTAAAGCTTGTCCGGCAGCACCTTTCATTAAATTATCAATTGCACTGATTACAACCAATCTGTTTGAATGAGGATCTTTTTCAAAACCAACATCACAATAATTTGTTCCGGCCAATAATTTAGGTTCCGGATATCTGTAATTTCCATCTCGTTCCTTTACAATTCTAACAAATGGCTCATTCCTATAAGTTTCCCGGTACAATTTCCAAATATCTTTTTCTAATAAATCTTCTTTTAAGAAAACATGACTAGTAGCCAAAACTCCACGAATCATATCAGTTGTTGTGGCTGAGAAATGAATTTTAAGATCTTGTCCGAACGACAATTCTTGAAGCATTTCTGCTACATGACGATGCCCGGTTGGTTTATAAGATCTCAAGGAACCACTTCGTTCCGGATGATGAGTAGCAAATGAGCTCTTTTTACCACCTTCACTTGAACCTACCTTAACTTCAACAACAGTATTATCCAATTCAACTAAATTATTTTTGAAGAGGGGATAAAGACCTAAAATTGTTGTTGTTGCATTACATCCTGCACTCGATATATAATTTGCAGTCTTCATTTCTTCCCTGTGAAGTTCCGGAATTCCGTAGACGAACTCTTTCAGCATATCCGGATTTGAGTGGGATTCTTTATACCATTTTTCAAAATCTTCTTTATTTGAAAGTCTGAAATCACCGGAAAGATCAATTATTTTGGGAGCTACGCTTTTAAACTTTTCTATACTCTTCATTGAAATACCATGTGATAAGCATAGGAACAGGACATCACATTCCTCAAGCTCATCTAATCCGGAAAATTTAATATTTGTGTAGCCTCTCAAATTTGGATGGGCTTTCGAAATAACTTTTCCATAATAACTTTCCGAAGTAATTTGATTCATTTCTACGTTCGGATGAAATAATAATAATCTTATTAACTCTCCACCGGCATACCCAGAGCCACCGGCAATTGATACTTTAATTTTATTCATCGTTGCCTCCGTTAACGGTTTGGAGTACATAATCAACAACATGTTCCGGAATGTTAACTCCGGTAGTTGTAATACTATTCTTAAATTCCATTGTATAATTTACTTCATTTACCGTTAATCCTTCTTCTGATTCTAATAAATCAATTGCAAGAACCCCGCCTCCAACAGCCTTTGCA
>Ga0209633_10000692_pt1 | contig 38053 bp, 14 predicted proteins | sample Cruoilmetagenom1_FD_187290 | JGI IMG/M metagenome (GOLD analysis project Ga0209633, IMG submission 187290) | Oil polluted marine microbial communities from Coal Oil Point, Santa Barbara, California, USA - Sample 1 (SPAdes) (version 2) | ecosystem: Environmental > Aquatic > Marine > Oil seeps ...
GATAAAGAAAAGGGCTTTGATGTCTCTGTGCCCAATCCTCAAGCTACAATCTGATTAGCATTATTCAATATATATTATTTTAAACTTTTTACCCACTAAAATATATGCTTAGGTTTTACCTGTTTTTTATCCAAGTTCGCGAACCCAAAGTCTGAAATTTGATCTATGCAGGTCAATTAAAAGCTGCATTTGTAAATCGTCCATACTTCCTCTATTATAACCTCGATCTAATATCCGAGGCATATTTACAGTTCATGTCCTGACAGCAATGAACTCTCTATAAAAATTATGCCAGTAATTCAAAACTTGACACGCGAAAGAAATTGCTTTTGCATTTCTGGGGCAAGTTCTTTGTATTTCTCAACGAGCCAGTCAATTTTAAGTTCGTTCAAATGTTTTTCTATGGTTTCGTTTATCTCGTCAAGCTTAGTTTTGTGATTATCTGCAAGAAATGCAGGCGGATAATTAACTCTCGAATGCAAATTGTTTATATCTGAGATTTTAGATATAGATATGTTAGCTATCGCACTTTCAAGATCACTAATCCACTCAAGGCTTTTTTTAGCCCTTTTTTCCTCAATTATTATTCTGATATTTTCTATTGTTTCTAATGGATCCCATGGCAATTCATCTTCACCAATACTATCCATCAAATCAGATTTAAGCTTGTCTGATAGCAAAGAAAATTCATTTAGAGTCAGTCTATCATTATCTAATTGTCGGTAAGCTTGAGTATATAAACGTAGCGCTCTACGCATTAACTGTAAATCATCAACATCTTCTTTACATCCCTCAAATATAGAAAACAATTCATCGACTTCGTTTTGCGATACTTCAATATCATCAATATTAGTTAGTTTTGTTTGCCACAGTATCGATGCACGATCTTTAGCTTTTTTTGATGCTCTCTCAATTTCATCGAGACGATTTGAAAGCCTAATATGTAAATCGTCAAATTCAGGCAATTGTATTTGTGTTGATATTTTTCGAAGCTTATTAGTGTATTCTGATCCAATTTTTTGAAGGGCTCGCAACTCCGCTATTCGAACAAACTTTGTAGCTTGAGCATGAGTTGTGAGCCATAAGCTAACTTCACTAACTAATTGATGGGCTGAAGCAATTATCTCAACCTTTTGAATGGCTCCATTTGTGTAATGAACTATCTTGTCATATAAATCTTCTAATTTAAGTTTTTCTAGACTTCCCCCAACTTTATGAATCATCTTGTGCTTGAACTCACCAACTGCATCAGGTGTACTATTCTTGGGTGTTTGATTATCAAGCCATTCTGGAAACAAATGAATTAACGACTGCCTAGATCGTTCTACAATCGGTTGAATTTCATCTATATCATGACTTGACCACAATGGTTTTTCTGATGTCATATGTGATATCAAGTCAAAGAGATCAGCTGTTCCCCACGAAAGCAATGATACATTTGATCGATCCAATCCAGCTTCAATTTTACTTATTGCAGATTCCATTTTTTCTTCATTTTTTTTCAACTTTATAAGAGCGGTCTTACTCAGTTCTTCAAGGTGTAAAGCTCTATATGCATGGCTAGAAGGTAGTGGACGCCTCTTTTTCAATTCTTCGGCTCGAATATACCAATCGCGTCGAGTACAATAAGTCTCAGCCTGTTCCCAATCGTCAAGAAGATTTTCCCATTCGGAAGAAGAATCACCTGATAACATCAATTTTACATTATGTAGACGATTAATATCTATAAACTTACCACGGAAAAGATCACTTTGAATCCATTTACTGAAATCAATAGGTGTTTCATTGTGAAGTATAGTTAGTTTTGTTATCCTAGGTGCGATAAATACTCCCATAAATAATCCAGCAGAGGCAATATTGGCCCCGTATGGTGGAGCGCAAAGTTGCAAAATAGAATCCCTTAGAAATATTCTTTGTTCACCAGAAGAAAGCAGATTATCCCATTTTTCAGTTAATGATCGGATTGTTGGGTTTGCTGGACGTGTTTTTACGTTTCCATTTTTAGCAAAAATTCCCCAAGAATTATTCAAAACAGAAACAGCCCTATTCTTCACCTTTATTGGTTTGGAAATTACACCGTTCCAGTCCAGTCTACCTTGAATTAGCTCTGCTGTTAATTCCATGCAGTTATCAGCTGCGTTGCCTCTAGTTGTTGTGAATCCATCAAAGGGAAATATGAAAGGTGATTTGTAAATTCGGCTAAAAATCTCAGTACCAACGCGGGATATCCTACGGGATTCTAGTGGTTCTTTAAATGCGGATATGTATAATCGTTGCTTAACCATGCCTTCGATAGTGCTACGGATAATCTTACGAACTTTTTCTTGGTGTGCTCCAATTAAATTTCCATATTTGGCTCGATCCTCAGCGGTGAGAGACTCTTCAAGAACAGCAAGCTCGGCGAGTGCCTGCCCAAGATCACCGTTTTCATCATAAAGTAAAACCACCCAAATCGGAAGCGCAGATACGCCTGCATTCTGAGACTCACCTTTAAGGTATTTAGCCACATCCTTTTCGATAGCCTGAATATCACGACTAGGCTCCACATAGCAATAAATGATTGTGCCACGAGGTTCGTCCACCCCGAGGGCTGATTTCCAGCGATCCGCCGCATGCTTGAACTGCATCAACAGGAAGTCAAGATTCGAAGTTTCTGCCTGATATCGCCACTCGTGGGTGGTGATTCTGTTTTCCTCGGCGAAGTCGCAATCCAGATCTTTCAGCAGGTCGCACCAGTTTGCCGCCTTGCTGGCAAACAGCTTAGCCTTACCCGCTTCGTCATAGGAGCTGGCAACCCGCTGCCGGACAAAGGAGAGAAACTGTGTGCGCGGAACTGCGTCGCCGAGAATATCGAATGCCTTGAAGGATTCATCCCATTCCAGCACGTTGTATTCATCACGGAGCATTTGGATTCCTTGCTCCGCTACCCGGAGATGAAGTCCAGATAGTTCAGCAATAGCGTCTACTGCATCGTCTTTCCCCAATGCTTTAAGTCCCAGTTTTGATGCCAAAACGACTGCCCGGAGTAATCGCCTTAAATCATTGCCAAGATGTGCTCCGTGGCGAGACTCAATGGACGCATAAGAATGGGTAATGGATCCCTGTTGACCGCTTTCTTCGGCAGTTATGAGCTCCTGTTGGAGGTGATCAGACCAGAAATCAACTGGATCCAATAGACCTGCAGAGCTCTCGGGGATGGGCTGGTTACCGCAGCGTTCAAACAGATCTCCGAGTAGAGCCAATGCAGATCGCTCCTGCAGGTGCTTTCCGCCGGAGGCGAGGTAGAAGAGAAACCATGTTGAATAGGCAGAAAGCGGCCAGCATCCTTTGCGAACGACATTCTGAAATTTTTCCTGATTCGACCAGAGACTGTGGTTAGCCGACTGCGGGAACCAACGGGCAATATTAGTCATCAGTTCTCTGGATTCTTGACTAGTTTCTTTGCTACCGAATAGATTGTCTATAACTCCCGGATCTTTCTTCTCAATCAGGTTTGCAATCAGAGTTTCAAGATTGATTGATAAATAAACCCTGCTAGCCGACTGGTAGCGGGTTATATACCTTAGAATTTCATTTCGGTGCTCTGGAGCGACACGCTGCACGTATGCATTCAGCTCAAACTGGATAAACCCGACAAAACAGGCGGCCTCAGCATTGGCCTGAATCCCTTCAAAAAGATCCTGAAGTACGCCACTGCCCGCGACATGACTCTTTACCGTGGCAAATTCCGTGTAGCGGCCAAACTCGTCAAATAGAATGACTAGGCTTCGGAAAGGCTTGCCTATCCCGCAATATTCTCTCACTGCCACATCGATGACATCCCGGACGGATTCTCCGCCAAGTGCCGAAATGTTAATGTTTATGGAGGAGAGCATATTATGAACCGCGCTGTAAACCTGTTCATCCTGCTGGTCGAGCCGAGTCAGGATGTCTTCAATATTAGTTGTGTCGCAGGCTTCCAGCAATTGCTGCATGACTTCGGTATTGGTCATCGCCATTTTAATGAGACTGGTTGCCTGAGCAAAGCGGGGACGAAGTTCCTCCAAAGGGCGGGTGTCGAGTCCGATGGATTTTACCTGTGCAACAATTTGTCTAGTGACCTCTGTCGTCAGGTCAAAACTCTGCATTCCATTGATTGCAATAACTAGGCAGGGCTGACGGGTTTCTGCCAGTACCGCGCTCATTCTTCTACCAATTTCGGAGTCGGCAGACATTATCCCTTTGAGGACATTTGTAGCTGCATCACTGTCAGGATTGCGCAACAGCGCCCCAAGTGTCAGCCCGAGATGAGACTTTCCGGTTCCATATCCGGCGATGGCCAATGTAAACGGCTGATCTTCCAGTCCATGACAACGCCGTAACACGGCTTCAGAGAATCGAGCGGTATCCTGTAGCCGATGACCGTGCGAACCACCAACATCCGCCTGTGAAACCCCATGATATGCCGGACCATGAAATACAAAGGCATCGGTAGCCCTTTTCGTTCGTTCTGCATCCGTATGCAGCCATCCCAGATTGACGGCTCCGTTAAACAGGCGGTCGCCCCGAAACCTTATCACATTGCTTAGTACCTCTGACATCATCTATCCTCCTTACATCATATTATCATAAATCTTTTTCCATGCCGTTTGCGTTTTGGCCTTTGGACGAAGTAGCCACGGCTCCATCTGGCGGTCCACTTCAATGAGTCCTTTCCGCTCAACTATTTCAAGAATGCGCTGATGGGTTCCTACATTCCATCCAGGAATCGTTCTCCATCCTGCCTTGGTGTCGAGTTCGGTAGCGGAGATTTGGCTATCCCCCGGAAAGTGGTCTTCCATCAGCTGAAGCAGCCAGGCCCCGTAACCACATCCGAATTCATCATGAAGCGGAGCTGCAATCCGAGTAATGAGTCCTGCAGTTTCGAAAAGCACTCCGCAGATGCTCAGTGCCGCTTCATCCTCATACATACCCACCATGGGACCAACGAGGCCGGATTTATCCACCCCAAGGGTTAGGCCTAAATAGGATTCGAGCTTTGAACGTTCAAAGCGCAGTCCCAACGATTGAGTTCCATTGAAAAAAGTCTGATACCAGACCTCCGCACCAATCAACGGTCCGCATAGATTCAAGTGAGCAATCCATTGGGTTACATCCATCTTTAGAAAAGGGTCCTCCAGCAGAACGATGCGGCCGAACGGGGTAAGTTCAGGAGTTTTGGTCGCAGACCGGTCCGATCCTAACAGCGTGATTAATCCCATCCCCCTACAATAATCGAGAATGGCCGGAACCTTTCCGCTTGATGACCCCATCGGAATGCCGGTATCTGTTGCCATCGTCTGATAATCCCCAGACTTACTGGCGGCGGCAAAACGTAGCATGGCATTGATATACTGCCGCTCCGGCTTGAAAGATCTATGAAAATTCCTTGGAAGGCGGTTGTTTTTATCCATTGGACTCGCGCTCCTCCATCGCGGCAATCTGGATTTTCAATGCCCGGGAAACCAGTCGCTCTCCATTTGCATCCAGCGTTTTTCCAATCGAATAGCATTCACCCTTGCTAAGAGTTGAAAGTTTTCGGATCCAGTCATCTACCTTCTGTAGGGTTGTCAGCGCGGCAACCTCCGCAAAGGCCTTCAGCTCGGTGTCCGCTGGTTTAAAGAACAGCTTGTGTTCCGCCATAAACATACGGTCGCGCTCATCCTTTTTCATATTACTCATGGTCTGAGTGGCAAGGATCAATGAAAGGCCGAATTTTCTACCTTCCCTGAGATATTTTGAAAGCGGGCTGCCTTCCTGATGATCTAGATTCTGGACTTCGTCCAACACAATAACTTTAGGATCAGTCTTTTTGCCTTTCGACTGCAGGTGGCCATATAGATCCCAGAGAATGAATTCGGTAATAATTCGAGATGAATACATATCCATTCCCGCTAATTGGAAAATATTACAGAGTGGCTCCTGTTTCAGGAACAGGTGATCCCAATCAAAGCTATCATTGCCGGATGAGAATGGGCAATCCAGCACAAATGGTCTGAGTTTATTATAAAGGGACTGAGCCGATGCCTTGAACTTTTTATCATCCGTCATTGATTCAATCGAATCCAGCATATGGTCCAGATTCATCCCACATCCCATGGAATCCACGCCATCCATAACGGCTCGGTGAAGAACACTGTATTGCTGGTTTCCGATCTCATACACTGAGTCGAACAATCCTGCGATTCGCTTTGCAACCGCATTTGAATTTTCGCTTATAACAATGCCGCCGTTGTCCGATACCTGTGGCAGGAACGGATTGATCGGCAGCGACTCGTTTCGAACAACATGTTGCACTGGATTCAGAACACCTTTAGCAACCTCCTCCAGATGGTTCGGCAAGAAACCGTTGGTGTAGTCGACAATCAGGCTATTCTGCTTAAATTTGCTCATTTCGCAGAGCATCCCCTGAATGGCGTAGGTTTTCCCCTGCCCAGAAGAGCCGAAGATCAGCATATGGAGGTTTACGAGTTCCGGATGATTAAATTCCCAATATACCGGCTGGTCACCAGTGACGATTTTACCCAGCAGAATCCTGCCGGAAGAAATTTCATCATTCACAATAACCTCTATAGAGGGCGTGACTGCTACAACGTTGCCAGAGGCAGGTTCCTGTGGCGGTATCATTTCTGAAGGTTCATAAGCTGGCGTCGTAACAGTCTCCAGTTCGTTTGGAGAAGTCGAATGTTCAATCAGGGCGGTGGCCAACGGCTGCCCGGTGGGCTCAACAGCCTCATCCTCGTTTTCATTCTCATCATCCACCCATGGCGTGTAGTCATCCTCCGTATCGTCAGGAATAAAATCATCATCATATTCAACAACCGCAGTGTCTTGCGCGTTGAGAGTGGCCCAGTCGACGGGAGCCTCCAGCGAATCGGTCATCAGCTGCCGGACAAATTCCCCTCCAACGGTATAAACATTAGCGATTACATTAAGTTCTCCGCCAACAGTCCAATAACCGGCACGTTTGATTTCAGGAAACTGATCAATCCAGAAGGCGAAGACCGAGGCCTCCCACGCCACAGAAAAGTCGCCTTCCGCCAGACGTTCGAGTGCCGAAAGAACATCCAAATACTGTTTTTTTAACACTTCCGTTTTGCTGGCAATCAGGCGGTGGAGCTGCATCCACCAGTAACGCCGATCTGGACGATCCTCGGTAGTTCCCGATCCGCCAGCCCCATCCGTCAGAGATTTAAATGCAGCGCCTAGCACCGAGAGCCCGTTGTCGATCTGCGATTTGGCCTTTAGAATGTGCTCCGGCGACTGCTGCCCCATCTTGCACTCGATCAGATGAAGTTTCACATGAAGACGTCCATCTTCCTGCAGCCGAACCCTCATCCACATTAAATCCGGACGACGTAAGTTATCTGCAAGATCAAACCAATGCCGATAGGCGTCTAGGGAGATCAGTGATTCACAAAGCAAATCATCGGGGCTTCGCAGCAGTTTCCGGGTCAAGGAATAGGCCATGAAGTCGCGAATATACTGATCTGCCGCACCGGTTGCCCGAACCAAGGAGAGACCGGAAAGCTCAGGCGCAACATGGAGTACCCCTTTAGAAACAGCTTTGCAATCATCCGAAGACCAGCCCGCCTCCGCAGCATAGAGTTGCTGAATAGCGGCCTGTAGCCTGAAATGAATATCGGCGAAGGAGAACTGCTCGGTCGAGATGGTGTAATTATCTTCGCCGTGGCTACCGACACCGGAGCCGAATCCGATAATCTCTCGTTCCCTGTTCTTCTCGAGCTTGGGCATTCGAATGAGCCGTTCATCCATATTCGGATCGATGCAGATAATCCACTCGGCTTTGTCATGGAGGCAGTCAATCAGCGTTCTCCACGGTGTAAAATCTCCAGCACCGACAACAACTGTTCCTGTCTGCTGCATACCGGTCTTCAATCCGTGCAATAGGTTGGCATGATAGGCTCCCAATACAAACTGCCGATTGCTCACTACCCGTTTTCGTTTAAACTTATCCGCCGGGTTGCTGACCGTGCAGCAGGCCTTTTCAAGGATGGGAAACTTGAGATTCCGGCTTGTGATATCGAACGGCCCGACTTTTTCAAACTCATTCACTCCGGCCCCTGCGCCAATGAAATCATAGAATACGGCAATATCCGCCTCGAACTGTTCTTTGATCAACTTCTGGAATGCACCAAGTCCCTGTTTTTCAACGATCCGGTGGGCCACTGAGAACCGGCAGTTCCGGTATAAATCATATTTTGATTCGGTTTCTGCGGCCTCCCAGCGCTCCTTCCACTGTTGTACCCAGTTTGAAATGTCCGATTCATCATTGGATTCAGTGAATACGGTCACACTAATCGCATAGGGTCTTCTTCGTTCCTCATTAAGCACATAACGTTTATTGGGCTTCTTGCTGATCGGCTTAGTTGCCAAAACCTTCAGGTAGGCATGTACTGCAGCGACCACCGGCTGAACATCTTTATTCCTAAAAACCGCAATACTTAACCCATCCCGAGCATGGGGATGAAGATCAAAATAATCCTGCATGAGCCGCAACAGGAGCTTTGATTCACTCGTTTCGCGGAACATCTCGGTATCGTTCAAATTGCTATCGTCTTCGGTACCCTCATTATACCGGACTAGCAACCGTGTGGAGAGCGGACTGTCGGTTATTGAAGAGGAACCGATGCGGTGGATCAGTTCATTCCCTCTGACATCTGTGCATAGATTTTTGCTCTCATCGCACAATAATCCCGTCAACGGAGACTGAATACTGGAGAGATCAACATAGGTCCGCCAGATGTGGACTTTGAATCCATCTCGGCTCGGGGTTTTCGACAGCTCCTTATTCGCGGCGAAGTTGAAGCAACGGGTCAAATAGACTACCTGCGCCTCCAGCATTTCCACAACGGAAGGATGAAGAATGGTGGCTACGCCGTATGGCTCAAAAGCATCAGCATGCCAGACATCGTCGAGGCTCTGAGAACGGGATTCCACCACCAAAAACGCACGGGTCAGCATTCCGACAAGAGAAGACTGTGATATATCTGCCAATGCAATCGCCGCTTCGAAAGAGTCCGCATAGGATTTGCGGAGATCCGGCCATTCAGGCTGAGCACCAAAGATGGTTGAAAAGAGACCATTTGAGGAGGCCGCGCTTACAAACCGGTCATACTTTTCTGCGAGCAGTTTGAGTTTGAGCGACAAGGGATCATTCACTTGGCTCCATTCACCGCTAAGCAGATTGGTCAGCGTTTCTTTGGAATCCCGCTCATCCCGGATCGCATGCAGGAGAACCCTCCGGACCTCTTCATCGGAGGTGGCCTTCAACAGTTCCTCGAAATACGAAATATGGTAAACTGGAAGTTTGTGAATTTCCTGCAAACCTGAAATGGATTGTCTGGCGCGACGCAACAGGTCAATCGACAGTCGATACATGTGGTGTTCAGGAAGCCTCCATCCATATTTTCGTTCTAACGGTTTATGCTCCGAGGAAATGATTACTGCAAATTCCAGAACCGGCTCGACGGTTTTCGCATATCGGCAGTTAATCTCTGAGGAGAGCAGATTGCTGAATATGGTTATCTCGCTGCCATCGGAATTGCTGATGTTCACATGCTTCTCTAGAAGCTCATCAATCCCTCCGATCAGGTGGGTGAGATATCGACGGGCATGCTCCGCATTTTCCGCCGCACCGCCGAGTCCGGTATCCTCGTGATCTTCTTCTTCGGCACCATCCACGTCGTGCTTAAACAACACCGGAGAAATTTCGATGGATTGAATGACCACCTCGGCTTTGTCCTTATACTCGCTATAAAAACCCCTGAGCGTCATCCAGACGGCATTCAACAGCACTTCTACAGGGCTACCGACCAACCTGAGGGTGCCTTCACGCTTCTCCTTTTGAACGCTTTCTTTGAATTTGAGAATCTGATCCCAGATGACGATAAAATCGCATTTCCTCAACTTGTCACGCTCAGACTGCCCGTCATTCGCAATAAAGTTTCTCAACCCGGCAAGCATCTCTTCACCGGAGGCATAGGATCCACAGACCTCTTCATCATCAAACGGAATGCCCGGATCGTCCCCTTCGGATATCGCTTTCTGTAAACTGTCAATGGCTTTGAGGGCCTTGTCCCGCTGCCGGGCCTCTATAAAAAGTGTGTAGTTGAAAAACTCCATTGCTTTGTGAATGTAGGGCGTCAGCTGCTTTCTTTTCTGGTGAAACGGAAATCGGGAGAGAACTGGGAGATTGAATTCATGGAGCTTGGCCAGCATCAGACGGGGAACATCCGACACATTGGCTACAGGGCTGAGATCCAAGTTTTCCAACCAGTCGCTGATCTGTAAGAGATCCCCATTTCCGCCGATAAACAAGGGTTTGATAACACGGTCAATCGTGGCGAGGTCATCGGAACCGTATTCATGCATTCCAATGTTTTTGAGTTTTTCTTCCATCCATGAACTGAAACTTTCTCGCATATCCTCGCGCCAGACCATGTCAGGATCGCATGTATGGAAATCCGCTAGCCCCGCTGAATCAGTCACCTGATCCGCACCGCAAAGGACGATCACAAGCAGTCGTTCAGAATCTGTGTTCACGATACTGCGTGTATAGGTCAAATCCCGGCTTTCGCTCAACCATTCATTACTTCGGGCTTTGGCAAGCCCAGTATCACTCCATTCTTTCGTCAATGCGGAAGCGATCTTCAGCACCAACCTGATTTTTGAGTCTTTCAGGCAGACGTCGGTTATCGCGTCTGAAATAGCCAGCAAAGTCGGCTCCTGCATGGCTGGAATCATAAAAATCATCTTACGGCCATCCGATGGATCCGCCTGAAACCGCTCAATCCGGCTTTTCAGATGATTCCGAACTGTATTTGCAAAATAACTCATTGGTCTTCCTCCCTGTCATCCGCAGGATTATGAATCAGCGCGCAGGAATCGGACAGATGAATCAGAAACCCGGCGGCCTCCAGCATTTCCTGGAGCCACTGATCCGTATCCGCCGGTAAATAAATGCCCTTGCCACATAAACGCTCGCTGGCTCGATCCAGCCCTTTGGCATCGAAAACCAGCCCGTGCCGACGTTCCAGTAGCTCCTTGAATGTGTCGAACGTCAGCCGCCCTCCTACGGGAACTGTGGTGACGACCAGCAGGCGTAGCAGCTGTTCGTTCAGCACAAAACGCGCACCAGACCCCCGCTTAGGGACAACAAACCCGAGGCGTTTGGAAAGCCCCACAAACAGTTTGCTTCCATAATAGCGGTCTGCATGTTTCAGCTTCTTATTTCGTTCACCCTCATCTTCGGGCAAATTAATCGCATTCGACCGCAGCGATTGAAAAATGATTTTTTCCACCGCCTTAACGGATTGCTGGGAAAGTCGTCGGATGACTGGCCTGTTTTCTTCCGGAGCCGACACGGCCAGCCGATAGTCCGGGCCAATACAGGATTTAGTTCCATTCATCAGTCGCATGCTTTGCATAGCAAGCGTGCGAAGAACCTGCATGGAACAGGCCGTCTCCAACAGGTAGATCCGTTCCATCACATCTATATTGCTCTGCATAAGACGGAGCAGATCGACCGCAAATAGATATCCTTCCTGCCAGCTTTCAGCATTGCACCACCCTGCAAAAACAAAACGGCGGTTCGATTCCGGTCCATCCATACTCTCCGGTGTAACCGGATCAAGACGGGTATCAATAAATTCCGCAAGCGCGGTTAAGGTATCCGGGCAAAAGTTCATCAAGTTCAGCAGTGCCTCATTCAGCTGTGAGTGCAACCACTTCGGATTCTGTTCGTCTGCACTAAGCTGAAACGCCCCGTCCTGACACCATGTGGCAATCCGTCTGTAGGGTTGCCTCAGCGCATTACAGACCTGTAAATAGAGTAGCTCGCCACCTCTAGCAAAAAATAGATGCTGATTCATATCGAAGTAAGAGGAACGTTTTTCAATTAATTCGGACCAATCATTCACATTATCTCTATCAGCTTTTGTTTCCTTCCAGATGGATTCGCCGGAAAGAAAGCCTGATGAAATCGGCAAGAAACTCTGGGCACACCACGTTCTGCCACTACCTGCGCCCTGAAAGCCGAGAAAGAGATTTTCGATGGTTCGAATAATGTCCTGTTTGTGTTCGAGGTCTTCAACCTGAATTTGACTGTGCAGTTTTTCGATGAGAAGCTTATGGTGATCACGGTGGGTCTGGTGTCGTGAGTCCAGTCGCGATGCGCCTAAAAAGGAGAACAGCTTCAAGTTAAGCCGGGTTTTGGGAGCATATTTCAACGGCGTATTATCCCATGTGCAGAGTTGTTCCAGACTCGGCAACGCGGTTTCAAAGGTCGCTCTACCCGCCTGTTTTGGCGAAAAGGCCATCAGCAGGAATTCGCTCAGCAACTCGCTGACGGTCTGATCCGAAAAGAGTCGGTTTCCGTAGAGTTGGATCGCCGGATTTTGCAACGCTTTGACATCATCCGGGGTGTAGGGAAAAGCTTTAAAGGTCATCAGTTACCTCCAGATAGTTTCCATTTACTGCAAAACGCTGCCTACGGAAAGTGTGATCGGTTTTCAGTCGCACCAACATGATCCGCTCGTCGTCATGAGCCGAGGTTTTTTTTTGAATCTGGGCCTTAAAGCAGTCTAGCCGCTCTAGATAGGAGGCTTCCAGCACCTCGCCCAGCTCGCCGAAATGGCGCATCATGACATAGTCAAGGAAGGGTACCTTCAGCGGCAGCCTCAGTCCGTCGATGCGGTCTTTGCCATGCAATACGATATCCTTACGGTATTCTTCTATGGCACTTCCTGTAGCCTCAAGCTTAAGGAGGGTTGAGTTAACCCAGTCAAATTCGGCAAGAACCACTTGGGCACTCTGCCGGACTTCGCTCCGGCGTCGGCTCATGGTTACATAGAGCCTGCAGTCGTTCTGTGTCGATCCTTCGGGCAGCCGCACCCCTGTAAAGTGTTCCTGCAGTACATGGTATATTTTCCGTTTGAGCGTATTTTTTTCTTGAAAATCAAGTTGAACGCCATCATGCTGCCATCTTGTCCAGGCCAATAATGTCGGGGAGTTCAGATATTGACCCAGATAGCCCTGTTTCTCGCTCGGGAAGTCTGCCAGAAAATAGAGCATGCGACGAACCTGTTCGCGGGCCTGATCCGGTGTCATGCCTACAAACTGTAATTCCTGCGCCCCATGACGCCGCAGCTTTTCAAACTCTGCATTCAGCGAATCCACGCCGAGGTTAACGGGCTCAGCACAGTTGCGCAGCCACAGTTTGTGTTCCCAGCTTGGACAGGGTCGTTCGCCGAATTTTTGTTTTTCAATCTCCTGAACCGCCTTCATTTCTGAAGCGGTACCATCCGGCGCACAGCCGTTATCTCCGAAGAAACGATTAAAGAAAAGATATTCGGCAATCAGTGGAGGAGGATTCTGCTTTTGTATATTTCGGGTATCCTGTAGATCCAGTCCGGAGGTGATGAGATAGGCTAGATGCTCCGTAAACTGCCGCATGGTCAGACGCGTTCCATATTCATACATACGGTGGTAAGCCAGAAAGATTCGGTCGGTCGCCCGTTCCTGATTGGATTGCAGTAGATTGACATTGATATAAATAGGACAGGTCTCCCGGCACTTCAAGGTTTGACAGACCGCCCAGCGCTCTGGAGATAGCATCTTCTCAAAGACCCGGCGAGCCAACCGCATGTTGTCCATGCGGGCCAGATTAAACACCCGAAACTCAATGTCCCCCAACAAAAGGTCTGCTTCTCCGCTTTCGATGCTAATGGCCGTCAGCACACGGCTTTCCAGATCAACTTCTGTGTCTCCGAAAAAGTCAGCATGTTGCTTGGCGAGGTCCAGCAGGGTCCCGGTGTTGGAGACCAGCAGAAAACGGTGTTCCCACTCGGTCAGTTCCTGCAGGAGAGAAGCATCCTCGGAGCGGTCACGTTCACTCAGATCTTTGATGATAGAGACCGAGTCGGTATCCTCCCGAGGTTGTGGTGGCACATCCAACGGTCGGTCGCTATCCCATTTACGGAATAGTTTATACACCTCTATGGCAAGGGTGGATTTTCCGTCTCCGGCGTGTCCCGTTAACAGAACATGCCTCCCATCTTGCTTCTTTAACTCGTCATAAATTATGTTAGCCAGCGGATGAGCTACATGGATAGAGGTAAACTGCGCATTGCACACCTGCGATTCTGCCAGTGCATTTTCGTTCCCCCCTCCGGATCGCTGAAGGGTGTTAAGATAGCTGACAAACGGATTAAATGCATTTCCTAGGTCGGAGTTTGGGCACAAGCGAGCCAACTCTTGGCCGTGTGAGAGACTGTTATTTGTGTTCATATTTTTTATACTCCTTTAACCATCTTTCTTTGAAATGGGGACTGTGTCTGGATATCAAGAGTTGAATATGCATAGATTTTCAAAGCTCCTGATAAAGTGTATTTAGAATTTCAAAAAACTGCTCAAACCCCTCATTCCCAGAATTTTTTCCGAAAGAAATTCTGACGACATATTCCTGTCGGTTCGCGTCATCTACGATTGTTTTGACGACATGCGAAGCTTCCATGACACCATTACAAGCCGATCCCTTAGAAAGATTAATGGATTTGCATCGAGCAAGTAGTAAATCGGAAGGAATCCCCTCAAACAAGATACTCAAGGTTCCGGGGAGACTGTTCCGTTGCCTATTTAACACAACAGCTCGTGAAAATCGTTTTGAAAGCATATCGATAAACTGATCCGCTAATAAATTCAGATGTTGACCTTTCTCTTCAAGATTGTCCCCACACAACTCACAAGCCTTTCCAAATCCTACAATGGCTGGTACGTTGCTAGTGCCGGGACGCAAACCTGATTCTTGTCCGCCGCCCTGAAATGGGTGTGCCCAAGGCCAGCGCCGGACACCTCCCCGGATGTAGAGGGCTCCGATACCCTTCGGGCCATACATTTTATGGGCACTGAAAGAGGCAAAATCGCAGTTGATCTGCTGCACATCGAACAGAACCTTACCTAGAGCCTGAGCGGCATCCGTGTGGAAGTAGGCTCCATGTTCGTGTGCTATTTCGGCCAGCTCAACGACTGGTTGAAGGGTGCCCAGCTCATTATTGGCGGCCTGTACGGAAACCAGTAAGGTCGTTTTATCTATCAGATTCCGGGCGTATTCAAGGTCGGTAACGCCGTCGTTGTTGACTGGAAGTTTTACCAGTTCAAATCCGTGTTGTTCCAGCAGGCGGACGGGTTCGAGAACCGATTTGTGTTCAATGGCCGACACCACGATCCGGTTTCGTTCAGTCCGGGGCGATAGCATCACGCCCAGAAATAACAGATTGTTGCTTTCCGTTGCTCCCGAGGTAAATACCATCTCGGCGGGAAGTGCATTAGCTAAACCGGCAACCTGCTCCCGGGCGGTGCGGATCGCTGCTGCCGCCCGCTGCCCCATCTGGTGTCCGCTGGAGGGGTTCCCGAAATCCACATTCCAGAAAGGTTGCATAGCTTCCACGACTTCGGGGGCGCAAGGGGTAGTAGAATTGTGATCCCAATATATCATCGTTCTCCCCTATAAATGACAGATGTTACAAGAGAGCTCCTCGTCATCATCGCCTCCCCAGACATCTTTCAGCTTTTGATTGCCCTTGAAGGCATTCGCTTCCCGTAGCTTGCGCTTCTCATATTCTTCTCTAATGCGTGCAACGCGCTCTGGTTTTACCAGTTCATCAAGGCTTTCTCCTTGATTCCAGGTATACCTGTCTCCAGTTTCTGGATCGAACTTCTCAAAGGCCCTGGCTTTCTTGAATAAATACGGATGATTCTCCTTTAAACCTACCCATTCTATCTTCTGCTGGTAGAAGCAAAAATAACATCCCGAACGAGATCGCCAATCGTAATATCGAGGTAATCCCAACCCGGCATCCTTCAGCATGCGCATAACATCATCGTAGCGTATGTTGTCTTCTACAAATGGGAAAACCGCTTTGATATTTGGCTTTGTAGAGATGTATCCAGTTCTATGAGGCTCATCCGCCCGAATACCGACATAGCTGATTACCGGATCGTCACCAATATAATTCTCATAGGGTTTTAGTTTCAGCATACGCGTACACCAGCGAGTTCGGGCATCAGGGAGTACTCCATTATAGAGGTCCACGTAGTATCTGAAATCGCGTTCAGATTTCAGCGTAGTGATTTCGGTACAGAGATAATCCTGAAGTTTACTAATATACTCATAGGTCTCCTCAAGTTCCTCTCCAGTGTCGCAGAAGACATATTCCATATTCTCTACTTTACCGCGCATATAGACGGCCAGCGCAGAGCTGTCCTTGCCACCTGAAATGGCCAGGATGTGCCGAACCGGTTTGTCCGACATGTCCGGTGTGGGTTGTTCGTCAGTCATGTGTGCTTCCTCAAATTTAATCGATCTTTATTTCATTCAACAGTTCCCGCAATACCGCATCCAGAACCAGGGGAGATCCCCCGATTTTTTTGAGATGCGGTTCCAGTGTTTTGAGCAGTTTTATTTTTTGTTTACGCTCCTGTGTAGTCAATTCTGGACCACCATCACCATAATTCCGCCACGACTGGAGGAAGATTTCTCCAATGCCTTGGCCCAGCCCGTTGAACCCATCAATATCCATATCCGTCCACTGCTCAAAGGGGCGATTGGCAATTAGTGACAGCGCAGGCCGGGCGTTGTGTCCGTCGGCAATGCCGTTATTCACGCAGTTAATAAAGGGTGTCAAGACTTCGTGTTTGATGCGCGGAGCCAGCCATGTGCAACGGCGTTCCAGTTCGTGCCAACCTTCAGCATTCGGAGAAAGGCCGCAGGCGCCAAGAAGCTGGTTTCGGTGTCTGGTCAGCAGGTTCTGCGCATGGGAGTTGAGCGTTGAAAGGGAGTTATTCAGGTGTTCAAAAAACCGGTCGAGTTCCTTTTTCTTCACCTCGCCTCCCATAAACGGATCCATCCCGAAGCAGCGGGGAAGCTCGACGAACAGCAGTTCTTCCGGCGCAGTGGCATCTTGCAACGCGTCCCGCATTTCCATTACCGCCGCATTTTTGAACCGCGAGGTTTTAAGCGTCACCTGCGGAAGCCTATTCAGTATCTGGTAAAGTGAACGAACTACCGATGCGGTCTTGGCTGGTTTGTTGACCCCTCTGGCAAGGCGTTCCACAACCGCTTTTCGCGTTCCTTCAAGTCGTACACCGGATACGGAAAAGAGATCCGGTCTACGTTGCATCAGTTCGAGATGGGCCGTCTGAACATCTGGAATAAAGGTGTTTTCGCGATAGAGAAACAGCTCGTCCTGATACAGAATATAAAATGCAGTGAACATAATCGGATGTAAACCATCGGGCATTCCGTAAGGCACACCAATCAACTTTGCGAACAGATCAACGAGCTCGATGCGCCGTATCTCGTCCGAAAAAATCTCCCGCTCAATCAGATCCCAGCAAGGCCGCAAATTCATGGCATTATTGGTCGGTGGTATCCGGAACGACCACGCATTTAAGTTTTTATCAAAATAGTGAATGCCGGTAGCATGTAGTACAGACTCATAAACGCTCCGTTCCGGCGGATAGCCTTTGATACCGAGGCATTCTTCAGACCGGTGTTCCAACATCCGCTCCAGCAGGCAACGACGGGCGGATACAGATGCCCTTGAAATCTTGTTTCTAACCACCAGCTCATTGCGTATGCGTGGACTCTTTGGATATACGTCATCACAGACATCTGACAGCAGCCGGGTTAATTCTACCGGCCATTCCAGACATCGATCCACACCGTCCCAGATCCATCGGCATGTGTTTCCTGTCGGTGCCGGACGGGGATCAAGAAGCGTCGGCAGTAACTGCGCAATCAGCTGTTTTCCCATAGCCAACTGCAGGCTGACTTCCCGTTGGACAATGCGATCATCCCTTAGTTCAGGCGTATGATCAACGACCCAACGCAAGCAAGCCACTTCCTCCACCACATTGCGTAAAGTATCAATCTGCCGAGGTAGAGCAACAATGATCCGTTTCTTCCCGATGGTTTTTTTTGTGGCTTCCGCCTCCAGCTTTTTAGGATTGGTCAATGGGAGCAATACAACCACCGTTCCGGCGGCATCCGTCGGCTCTTCGGCTTTTTTCAGAATGGTTTCGGAAAGAGTTCCCGTATATATCAGATTAAAATAACGGTGGACGCCGGTTTCAAGACTGTGCTTTCGCGCCACTAGAGTCCGTTCGGGCAGGTGACGGCACAGTGTTTCCATGGGAGATATACCTTCAAGCTGCAGCTTGCGTCGTCCCTCCGTCATACGGGCTTCAATATCCACATCACTCCCTTCCCAGACCCGGAAGGATCCGTCGAGACTACGGTAGGTCAGGATCGACTGTTTCTTCAGTTGCTCCAGCTCGACCTCTACATTAGTAACATTTTCCAAGGAGCTGCTCATTACATGCAGTGTTGCCCGCAACGGACAGATTTCCGACAGTACATTCAGCAGAGCTACGGATTTCACCAGCTCAAGCTGAACCTTTGTCAGATGCTGTCGGCTTTTGATAATATCGTTGGCTTCTAGCAATCGCTTGGCATGCGGAAGACGGGCCAGTCCCCCCTCGAAGTTGGCTAGCAGATAGTTATAAAGGTGGTGAAGCCGAATAAAGCTGTCTTCACGACCGAATGCCTGGTTCAGGTGCTCCTGAAAACCAAATGACTCATGGCTCGTTAAATATGAAAATATCGAACGTTCATTCTGGGCAAGTCTTCGGAATAGATGCGGCATGGCCAACAGTACGGTGGGGTGTAATGGCCATGCATTTTTTGCCAGCTTGCAGAATTCGTCATGCTCAAGGCCCAGTGGAAGCGGAATTCCGTTCTTCATGATCAGCCCAAGGATATCATCAATGGTTTTTCCTATTTCCGCAGAGAGTTTCCCGAACGGTTGTAGTGTGGAACAAACCATTTTAATGGTTGTTGCAGGCGATTCGTAAAACTGAATGGTCTGAAATCGCTCCTGTACCTTGTTCCACTCATTTTTCAACGTTCGATCTGACAGTTCGACATAATCATCAAACATCTGATGCATCGTGATAATGAATAGGACGGGAAATTTGCGCATCCGGTTGGCATATTCTGCCAGCTCCTGAAAGATATAGACATTCCCCCCCCCTCGATCCTGAAGGGCGTATTCCAGTGTTTTTCCAGCCTCATCAACAAGGAGAAGTATACCGCAATACCCTTGCGATTCCGCTTCTCCGGACAGTGCGGAAATAAAATAGAGAATAACAGCTGTGTCCTGCCATGTCTCATCCGCTTTGGTCGATTCCATTTGGACCAGTAGATCCTTGACCGCTTTTGTGGCTCGGAGTTGAGTTAATGCAGAAATCATTCCTTCAAGAATAAGCTGGGCAATCGGGCGATGACGAGCAGTTACCGGAATCGAAAGAAAACCACTGCGGATTTTATTCGGCTGACATATGTGGTTAAGTTGTCTTTTAAGGGGAGTATATTCCTTTGGCAATAATTCTATGGCATGCTCGGCCTGAGTAGAATCTGAACTGAGCAGCTGGCAAAGGAATACGGCGAAGGCCGACTTTCCCGTTCCGTATGGGCCGGTAAGCGAAAATGCTCGCAATCCGTCACTGTCAGATATGCCGTGACACAAACGCTCTAGTGATTGGACCACATTAGGCGTAACTATGTATCCGCTGGAGTTTCCGCCATTCTTCCAGTCCTGCTGCAGGTTGATGGATCGCTGATAATGGGGAGCGAGCTGTGTGAATTCAGACAATTTGAAATCGTTGACCATTAGGCGTTCCCCCGTCGGTAATAACTTTCAAGCAGATCCTCAGCATCGTTGGATCCGACATAACAGTAAATCTGTGCGTTACCAGCACTTTCGGTAAAGCCGAACTGTTTACTCCATGCCTTGTTTTCACAAAGTTCCTGAATCACCTCCACCAAGGCGTTTTCATCCAGCATAAAGGCTTGTCCGGGGCTGTTTTCCTGATAAAGCGCATTCTGGACAGTCGTTGAATGCTTATTTGTCCCGTCGCGGCTCAAAAACTTACTCATGGCATATCCGATAATTTCTGGCGGGAGAGTCGTCTTTCTTCCGATGGTGAAACGGTACAGCTCATTGTCACTCATTGGCTGGATTATATTAAGCTCCTGCAAAGGACACTCGAATGATTCATCCTTTGCTTTTTTCTTCTCGAAGCGCTGTGTTCCGCAATAGGCGCGGATATAGCAGTCAACATCACGCATGATAATGCTATCGGAAGGAGCCTTCTTTCCAGTCTCAACGAACTGAAGTGCTGCTGTGGCAACATCCTTCTTGGAGAACTCCGTATTCCGGAGGTTGAAGAAAAGTGCCGCTCCAGAGGTCTTAAAGGCTTCATTCGTGATTAAATTCCAGTGGAGCATCCACCATGAAGCCTGATCTTCTAGAAACGGATCCCAGCCTTCATTATCATCCAAAAGTCGGTCTCCAAAAGGAGTGACAGCCCCATTCTCAATAATTCCGGTCATTTCGCACCAGTATTTGATACTCTCGACCATGTTTTTTCCAACACCCAGCTTTACGATGGCCGTTTCATCAGAAAAACGATTGCCATCCCTCACGAAAGCATATCCCTTTTCCAGCCATCCATAGCGGAATGAGAATGTCTGGTGTCCAGAAAACTTTGTTCGCTGTTTTTTCATTTATTTTACATCCTGTGACTGTTTTATAGTTTTTATATCCGCTGCGCCACCAGAGCGTACCCATTCATCAACCTCGTTTTGTTTAAACATCCATCGACGTCCCACTCGGTGCATATTCCGTTGCTCGATCCACTTGTAAACAGTTTCATTGCTCACATTGAGATATTTGCAAATATCTCAATGTGAGCAATCGTTCTTCCATAGGTCGTGTCCTTCTTAATCATGAGGTTATTGCATTAACTCCAAGCGGACAGGCTTGAAGAGTCTCTGTATTCGGACACAATTTCCGCAATATACCCATCTAAGCTAACTGTTTGTTAGATCGAAATCAAGTTAATTATTGCCGAATAGTGCCGATGAGTCAGAATTTAGCCCCATAATCCAGAATTCAACCTCTCTCGACCATTGTAGTCCTTCATAGTGTAGGTTCAGCGACAATGGGATCGAATGTCTCCAGTCGATCGATGGGCAGGTTCATGGAATTTTCAGGCAGCTCGATGATGCTCTGTGTTCGGGTATCGGCCAGCGGATCGGCGGTGCCGGTGGCCAGTATTGAGCTCTCCAAGACTTCCAAGGCTAGAAATCCAGCTGCAGCTGATAGAGCCTTCCCCAAGTGGTGGCGGCTTCAATGCTGATAGCCCGGGTGTAGAACCGGTCGTGGTTCCAGTATCCCTTTTTCAGGGTTCCGTAGACAAAGAGCCGGAGATGATTGTCGTTATTCTTCATCATTCACTCCTTCAGGTAAGGTTACTTTTCGTTCCTGACAGACAAATTTAAAGGGATAGCTCTGTCACTCCTTGAAGGTTTCATGGCGGAAGGTCAGCATCGTGAGGGGCGGTATTTCCAGTTCACGCCAGCCACGCAGGTCATCCAGAGCTATTCCGGTTCCGAGGCATAGAGCACCGCCCGGTGTTTGCTGTAACGCAGCTACAGCGACTCGTTCCCCTTGATGACGGTAATGGCCCCGGGATCGAGCCACGAGGCCAGCACGGCGCTCATTTGGTCGTGACACAGGCGCAGGGCTTTGCGGAAGCCTCTGCTGTCGATGGTTCCGTTGGGAGCAAAACGGTCGGCCACCCGGAAAAGCAGCTCTCTGTTCACCTCGGTCATCAGCTCATGAAAGGTAGATTCCCTGACCAGCCCGGATAGGCCTTTTGAAAAGCCGATAGTCGCCATCGGTCATGAGCCAAGCCATTTCGATGACGTGGGGACCACGCTCCTCACTGTAGGTTTCTCCGGTTTTTTCGGAACATGGCGTGGTGCTTGGTAATCCTGCGAATTGAACTGGTTGAATGTCTGCTGAAGAGACTCCTTGCCATATTTTTGAATGGTGTATTCCTGTAGCGGGTTGAATCTGCTTTTCAGGTTTGTCCACGTTGCTTCGGGAAGCTTACCGTCTTTGAAGGCTGACTGGGCTACCAGCATTCGGGATCGGAGCCATGCGAAATACTCTGGGTTGAGATGTCGATAGATTTTGCCGTTGCATTCAACATCACTGGCGGACGTGACAGCCCACTCGCATAGGGCGGTCTCCAGATCTGTGGATACGAAAAGGTCTGGCTCCGGTGCTGTTATTTTCAGTTGATTGCGAAGCTTGTTGGGAAGGCTCACACTCTAGGGAATCGAGATGCGTGAGCATGGTTTATAAAAGGCTCATGGGTGACCTCGGGAATTTCGGGTTTATTTTTCTTCCCGTTACTTACCGGAGCCGGACCATGTGTGTCGGATGGTAGAAAGCGTAGAAAGGATCTCTCTGGACATTCTACATCGGCATTCATTGTAATAATTTTACCAGCCAGGTGCCTGTTTTTGGAAGATCACCCCGAATTCTAATCGCGTCATCCGACATAATAATTATTTTTGCAACAAAACAGCTATTAATAATAGTATTTGTTGACAACGCTGCTTTTGTAATTACATTTGTAGTTAAATAATGATTTTGTAGGTTTGTCAATGGGAATAAACGTTTTTGATTTTCGACTGGCAGGTTACGCATACTTGCTGGAAAAATTTGCACTTGCAGGTATGCCTAACTGGCACAGCTCGTCGGTTTCCACTACTGGCACTCACTATTCAAAAATTCAGGACGGGTTTGTTGAAGAAGTTTTCAGAACCCAATATTGGCCCGGAGAAAAAGTTGGCGACCATCTTGAATTCGCACTGAAATATGACGGGGTCAACCTAGGTTTACTGACTCAAATCTTCGAAAAGGTTTCTCAGGATGATCTCACCGAGTACATCAAATCCAAACCTACCGGAAAATATGCTCGGAGAATCTGGTTCTTCTATGAGTTTCTGACTGGCAAGCAACTCCCTGTCGATGACCTTACCTCCGGCAACTATGTCGATGCATTGGAAGCCAAGGATTATTACACCGTTCAGAACGGAGAGAAATCTTCACGCCACCGCATTGTGAACAACCTCCTTGGTCCCAAATCGTTTTGCCCTGTCGTAAGAAGAACCGAAAAGCTTGCCAAACTGGATTCATCCGACCTCCGCAAAAAGTGTGAGGATATCGTCACCAAATATTCACCGGAACTGCTTCGCCGGGTACTGAGCTACCTTTACAATAAGGAAACAAAGTCATCTTTTGAAATTGAGCACATCAAGCCCAATACCTCCCGAACTGAAAAGTTTATCACATCGCTGGAGCTTGCCGAAAAGGAAGACTTCTGTGAAAAAGAAAGGCTGATAGAGCTTCAGAACCGCATCGTCGATCCGCGTTTCAAAGACAGCGACTATCGGGTGAGCCAGAATTATCTCGGACAGACGGTTGCCTATCAGAAGGAGATCATACATTTCATTTGTCCAAAATCTGATGATCTGCAAAGTCTGATGGCGGGATTGATCGATTCCCATAAAAGGATGAAAGCGGGAAATGTATCCCCGGTCATTCATGTAGCAACGATCGCCTATGGTTTTGTGTTCCTGCATCCGTTTGAAGACGGGAACGGACGAATCCATCGATTTCTGATACACAATATCCTTTCGTTACAGGAAATGGTGCCTCGCGGGCTGATGTTTCCCGTTTCAGCTGTCATTCTCAAAAATCCGGCGGACTATGATGCATCACTGGAAGCCTTTTCCCGGCCCTTGTTGCAACTCATCGATTATCGGCTGGATGAAATGGGACAAATGACTGTTGAAAACGATACGGCATGCTGGTATCAGTATATGGATATGACAGCTCAGTCAGAAGCCTTGTACGAGTTTGTAACCAAAACGATCGAAGAAGAGCTTGTGGAAGAGCTTACCTTTCTGGCCAACTATGACAATACCAAGAAGGCGATACAGGACATCATTGATATGCCTGACCGCCTGATTGACTTGTTCATCCAGTTGTGCCTGCAGAACAACGGCAGCCTTTCCGCAAGGAAGAGATCCACCCACTTTGACTTTTTGACCGATGAAGAGCTGTCGGCCATGGAGCAGGCTGTAAAAGACGGCTATAATCGACCCGCTTAATCAACCGCCTGTATGGTATAGAGCTTGGCTCCATAGCGTTTCTGGCTGAAGACGACATTAAATCCGGCTCTACGAATGGTTTCAAAGACAATTACTCTGGAGAGACGGGTTGTCACCATAAAAATGGTGGAGGACACGGAGCCTTTCCCCAATTCGTTCTCCAAACCAAATCACATCAGTAAATCCAGCTTATTCAATGCCTTACCGCACATCAAATCCCTTCAGCCAGCCGGCCGAAAGAAATTTAATCCTCTACATTTTCCCGAAACAGAGAACGGACGTGGGTTCGATTCCCGATTGAATACCCGGCGGTGTGTTTTACAAATTTCAGTCTTTATCACTGACTCCTGTGATAACAATAGTGTTCGCTCCAGAGTCTCCGGTCAGATACATCCGTAATGCATATAGCAGATCAGGGGTGTTGCGGAACATTTCAGGTTTCTCAATTTGAAGACTGATTCTGGACTTCAGTTCAATGTCTCCATCGATCACTATTCTGGAAACTTCATCTACCAAGGTCACATATTTTTTGGTCAGATCCTTGTCCGGGGCTAAAATCATTTTGAAATGTTCACCCTCATTCCCTCGGCTTCGAAGGAGTGCAAGAAGAAGTTCCAAATGCTTACAGAGGGTTTCTATCTGATATCTCCTTTCATTCACAACCTTTTGGAGGTCGAACGCGAGGCAACTATATAAGTTCCTGGTTAAAGCTCCGAGCTCCTCTTCAGTCAATTTGTTGATCAGTGCTTTAGAACGCCAAAGGGCTATCGACAAAACCTCCATGGTAATGGATCTGGTTAGGCCCTTATTATCAATAGGGTTTATGACATTCTCCAACAACTCCTGTTGCCATGGCAGCTCGGCATTACCGATGGCGAAGGCAATGTTCCTTTTGTACTTCTTTAAAAGCGTTTCCTCCTTAACAGCATCAAGTAGTCGGGTGCCAACAATTTCTGGGGCATCCTTGTGTAGACAGCACAGAAAGAAGAAAAGCTCTTCTTTAAGCGTATCAGTCATATTTTCAGACTCAATTATTGAAAGTGCATTTTGAATTCCTTCGAATATCGAGTTTTTGAAATCGTCAGGGACATCTGACTCTGAAAGGGAGTGTCCATGATTCCAGATGGTTAATGCTGGAAAACGGAGGTTGTAAATTTCATCTCCAATTCTGGAAAGCTTCCGGTTGATAATATCCTGTACCAGCTGTGAGGGTAAGCTCTCGGAAAATGTTATATTTGACCCGTAAGGTCCTTCTTTCTTTCTTAAAACATCCAGATAAACTGGGCAGCCTTTATACAGAGAGTTTTCATCAACTGCAGTTGGAGCCGTTGACCGGTTCATCACCCAGCGCCTCGCGACCGAAGTGAACCACGTTGAGATTGCCCCATTCAATCTGGGCGGTGGAACTGCCTCAACAAATTCAGAACTGTGACAAAAAACACTCTTACTCTCTCCCTCAACTTTGACCCAGCAAGAGTATTCCCCGGGACTATCAGTGGTTTCCCTATCAGTGGTTTCCCTTTCAAACTTCCCGACTTTCCTTCTATTCAGGATAGTCTGGTGTTCCTGCTCATCATCGAAGGAGATCAGATCATCCAAGGAGATCAGATCATCCAAGCCTGCAAGCTTTGAGCAACACCAGTCCAACAGGTCAGAGAAGCTCTTGCCATCTTCTTTGGGGAATTTCTGAAAATCAGACCAGCTTTTGCGATCTGGGAACTTTGGAACTGGCAAGTTTTCAAGATCAGTAGTCTCGCCTTCTGAAGCAGAGCGCCATTCAACCCGAATAGATTTGAAACCTGCTTCCGATGAATCCAACGGAACAAATTTCAGTTCGTATGGATCGTCGGCTCCATAGGTATAGGTCATCTTCAGTCTGCAGGCAGTGGCCTCCTTCAAAGGGAAGGCTGGCGATTTCAGGTATGCAACAAATTGTAGCTCCTTATTACCTTCTCCCTGTTGCAGAGGGAAACTGTAATGCGTTTGTCCGGCAGGAAGAGTAAACGATTCTTCTACTGATATATTCACAGTTCTGCCGCGCTGTGGTGTTACTGTTGCATCTTTTACCAGATAAAAATTAACATTATATCCTTTGTCACTCTGTACTTTTATCGATAGTTTTGGCAGATGATCACGCCAAAGGGCAATGTCACCAACTTTCTTAACTTCCTCTTGCCAGCTATTTAAAGTCTGACAGCCCTCTATTGGTAACCATTCAGACCCCAGCCACTTATAATCCTCTCGCAAATGAGGATGCTTCCTGATTGTATTCTCAAGAGGCAGGATAAATATATTAACTCCCCGAAAATCCCTGTTTGTAGAGTTCAGGTAGTCCGCGATAGCGTGGTTGAGGTTTAAGTCCTGAGTCAGAGCCTCCCGAATAGAACCCGGCAAATGATACCAGTGATCATCTTTCACAAAAGACACTTCCCCGGCATCGCTGGCTAACCCGTCGAAGCCGAACAATTGAATGAGTTCTTCGGATGCCTGGCACCCATCCTTGGTAAGATTCCGAACCATGCCAGCATGTATGTTTTTGTCTTCTATAATAACAGTGGGGTGCCGTTCCCAGCTTATGCATTGCGTCTCAGGTAAAATTTCGTCCAGCTCTTTTTGATATATTGCTTGGACTGGGGTTATTGAAAGTCCGCTATCAAATGAATCGATCACCAGCACAAAATCGTTTTCATGGACTTTATCCTGTAAAAATTTCTTTGATGATTGCCATGCAAAGATGGCGGAGATGCTTCTGGGGAGCGGAGTCGATTTTTCAAAATAAAAATTGATGCTTTTCCTTATGCCCTCCAAATCAAAGTCATTACCCCAATCAGGGACAAGATAGGTCAATCTGTTTGCCGTGATATAATCACTCAACTTCTTAGTAAAAAACATCGATGCGCTGCTTTTTACTGCATCTGAAAGTGTTGAATTATGCAAAAAGAGGCTTCTCATGCTGACAGTTTCAATATCCGGCTGCAGGGCGATGGCTTTGGCAGCACCGCAATCTAAAAAGCGTTCGTCGCCATCGATCATCCATTTTTGCTGAAGTAATCTGAATGGAAGATGTGCCTGAGAACCGGTATTGTTCGTAAATATTGGACGGATGGAGCATAGATCCACAACATAATGTTCCAGTCGCACTTGGTCACTTTGATTGTTAATCAGCTCAGAATATTCAAAAGGGGAATCCGTGACTAATGACAATATCGTCTTCGGGATATCATTGAGGGCCGATGGCTTTATTTCTATTTTCTTTTTCGCACCCTGACCTTGCTGAATAACAAGATTGCCGGAAACAATCTTTAATGAATATTTGTCCACCCCGACTTTAATATCCCATTCATCACCCGACAAATTGAAATCTACACGGATGATGCCTGTTGTAAGGGTTATGTCGTCAACACATTCGCCCTTCCGGTTACTGCCGACAGCAAAAAAGACTTTATCCCCAGCGGATAGTGAATTGATGTCTAATTTGCGAGATAGCTTGTATGGATTGAAATATAGGTCTCGTCCGTCGTCCGTAGTTATGAATCCGAATGATTTATCGGGCTGAATGAACTTTATCTTCCCCTTTATTTTTGAGTCGCACGCAGTAAACAAATATCCCCGGATTGGCAATTCTGGGACTATAGAAAAATTGTCATAATCAAGACCGACCGGTTGCTGAACTGTTCTAAAACGACCGCTATGGTTCAACAAAGAAAGGGTATTCCAATAAATGACACTGAGAATGTCATGCTGAACTCTCGTGCTATCTCCCATGATGTACTCGTCGATTCCCTGCAACCAGAGCCAACCATCCCAAACTTTTCGATAACGCTTATCCTGAAGAAGCGTATTATTAGGAGGCAGATTTCCCCAAGATCCTATTTCAGAGGCATCTTCAGTTCTGAGCCACCGCTGGAGGGATACAAGCAATTCCTCGCAGGTCTCTTCGGTCGTCACAGCTAAAGCATTCTGCCTTTCAATAAGAATCTGTTCCAGCCGGAGAAGAAAGGCTCTCAAAAGCCGGTTTTCAGACGTATCAACACTGGATCTACGCCTCACAGCCTTCATATAGGGTTTCCCGGACAGCTTCTCACGGAGTGTTCTTCCCGGTTGACGGCTGAGCCACTGAACACTATTACTGTCAATTTCTCTCGCGGCATGTATCGGCAGCATGGCATGTTCTCGTAATATCTTATCCCGAGTATGCTCCATGATCGCCAGAACAGCTTCCTTCGTATGCGACACAATTCGATAGATACGGTCTTTTATCTCATCCTCGGAAGATTGATCCTGCATCGATTTTGCCACGACATCCATAAAATCGACAATGCCGGTATGCAGGGCATGCCCGGAAACAGGATCAAAGCTTGAGACTTCTGTCAGCCAGTTGCGCAACATCAGCATCAAAAGAGCTTTGGCTTTTATCTCATCCCGATCGTTTAATGCCTTGTAAATGGACTCGATAGAATCAATAGCGCTGATAGAGTGTTGATTAGGTTGGGCGGCCACATGCTGACGTTGATGGCAATCGGACAACATGCGGTTCCGGCATTTATCAGTTCTCCGCATTTTCATGACCGTTTACAGACTCATCATCATTTAAATAATTGGCACTGTTCCAGATGAATTGACCGTAGCCAAACTCACACGCCAGATCAAAATCATCGATTATTGTATAATGACCGTTCACCAACTGAGTGCGAATTTTATCAAGGCAGTCCGATTTGGATTTCCCTCTGGTTTCAATACCGCGCAGTTTTGGCATGACCTTCTGAACCAACTGATCCTCGAAGGCAATTTTCATGGCTTTATCCAGTCCAGTGTCATCGTTGTTTCTCTGAGCTTCCAGCACATCCGGATAATTGGACATGTAGTATTCGATGGATTGCCACACCCTGTGTCCCAGAGCCCTGCCTACCTTGGACAGCGATGTGTTCATTTCTTCAACGAATCCTTTTAAGGGCAAAATCTGATTATCTTCGAATTTACTTTCCCTGCACCACCAGCTTTCCCACAGTTTGCGAGACAACAGAGGAGCTTGGTCGACCAACTGCTTCAGTTGACGACGCCTCTCCAGAGTAGTTGGCCGAGGAAAGTTGATTACAATTCCACGATCAAGAACCTTGTCTGAAAGAGATTTGGTGGTTTCATCCTGATTCATTGTTCCAGCCCAAAGAACGTTTCTTCCCAGCGGAAGGTCATAGTGCTGGATACCTGCACCAAGTTTCACTTCAAGGCTGGGAACCTCATTGTCTTTGTGACCACGTCGCAGCTCAAGTTTGCTCAAGAATTCCGCAAAATAGAGTTCAACATGAGCAAGATTCATCTCATCCATCAGTATCAGACTCATGACATCTTTAAGCCCAAAAGGATAACCTTCAGCTTGTGCCTTTTGACTTTGTGCCAACAACCGTAGAACAGGCTGGGCATCGAATTTGTTATCTATGGAATTGAAAAAACCAAGCATGGATTCCTGACTGTCCCAGTTCGGCTGAACTGACAGGCTCAGAAAATTGATACCACCAAAATGTGAATACAGTCTTGGCAGCTCAGATTTACCGGTTCCACTCACACCTGCCAAAACAGTCATAGGAGACCACTCTGATGTTTTGAGTGCTGTATGGAATGCGTGTAAAATTCGTCGTGGGAATCTCAGTCCATAATCAATGCAGGATTTACTAATATTTTCTAACCAGTCAAGCTCATATTTCGCATTTTCTATATTTTTTATATCTGGTTTAGGTAGAGTAGCACGGGGTAGTTCCTTTTCGATATATGGAGTTTCAATATCCTGAATCCTTGCCTCACGCTCCTGTTTGCGTTCGTAAGATGCCTGTAAACGTTTCAGTTCTTCCCTCAATCGGTTGTTGTCGGCATCCACTGATTCCTTCCGTATCAGTAACGATTTGTTTTTGTCGGACTGCTCTGCTACCTGCATTTCAAGATCTGACTGGGTGCGTGCAGAACTTCTGAGAGCATCATTTTCCTCAGAGAGCCGCTCGCAGGCCAGCTGCAACTCACATTTTTCGGATTTCAACCGATCAAAGGCTTCCTGTATCTCCTGCGTTGGGCGTGTGGCAAGATCCTCACGCAGCCTTTTGATTTCCTCTTCATAGGTTTTCAACTTCAGTAACACAGAGGCAGGGTCTTCATCACCGAGTTTATGCTTCAGCTCTTCAAAGTTAGAAATTAAATCACTGCTCGTTTTGATGGATTCTCTCAACCGGGCAATTTCGTCAATGAGCGCAGACTTTTCATTTTCAAAAGATTGTTTCCGCTCACCGACTTTGGCATCCACCTCAACATTTAAATTCACTTCTTTTTCCTCAAGAGCGTCTTCGCGGGATTGAAGCCGCTGCTTTTGGTACTCAGGCTCATACTTGAGTTCATCAAGCTTAGCCTTATCCTTCAGTAACGACTTTCTTTTTTGTTCGAGCTCATCCTGTTCCTGTCGAATCGCCGCCTCATGAGCTTTCAATCTATCAGCTATCTCTTTCTCCAAGCTTGCTATTTTTGAGGTTTTCTCCTCTGAAAGTTCTTTTTCAATGGAAGTCAGAGCGTTTGCCCGTTTTGACTCCAGCTCCTTTGCCTGTTTTTCACGAAGATTGAAGAGCTCGTCATCAAGCTTCGCCTGGGCATCTGCATACCCACTGTCCCTTTGTATTTCAGCCTTTTGAATCGTGAACTTTCGTTGCCGCAATTTTTCCTTTTCGACTTCAAGAGACTCCAATTCACTAACGCAGTTAGCTTCCCGTTGCTCCAATTGTTTTTTGAACGCTGCGAACTTTTCCTTAAAGAGTTTTGGAAAACCATTTTTTGCCTGAAGCTCCATCTCTTCCAGCTGAACACTTTTATCATTCAGCTCCGCTTCTTTTTGGGTTATCGCGTCTTTAGCGGTCTTTAGCTCCTGTTCCTTTTGAGCAATAACCGTTTCTTTTTTAGTCAGGGAATCTCCCAACTCCTTCAGCTCCTGCTGTTTATTCAGGGGGTCAAACTCTGTGACGTTCATAGTTTTATCAGCCTGATCTGCTCGTTCATTATCTGCAGAAGACTGGGCGTTCTGCTTGTTCTTGTTGTCCATTAGAAGACCTCCGTTATTATCTTGATTGCTTTGAATACATTATTTTTCAACGACTCCATGTCGTCTCGTGAGAAGTCAGATTGCTGTTTATTGCCGTGTCCACGCAGTTGGATCAAATTGGCGACAAAATCAACGAATGTTGGATCTGATTTTTGAAGCTGAATCATCTCATTTTCTGATCCCAACAGGAAAACCGCAAGAAGATGAGCGCCCAGTGTTGTGCTTGAGCCCTGAACGGCACGATAGAGTCGCTTGGTATTTACCGTACTGACTTGCTTGGGTATGGCATCAAGTGCAGGATAAAACCCTGATTGAACGATTTTTTCAATCGCCTCGTCTCTGATCCCGTCTCCAGCGTTTTCAATTTTGCGATCTGCTATTGTCTCGTAAAGGGTATGTTGCATGACCGATGCGTAACATTTTATGATTTCTAATCCCTTGTCAGCAGAAAATTGTTCCAGCATAATTTCTGCACGGATCAGTTGCTCCTTAATGTTATTGGGCATCTCAAACACAAATGCTGTACCGAATATTTTTTCAAGGCTTATATTCGCCTTAAGTCGTTCTTGGTTTATATTACCTTCAAAACCAACCTTATCACTCATCTTCAGGTCATCGGACACTCCCGGTACTAAAGAAATAATCATAGGCACTGTTTCCTCTATCAACTCAGCTAATATTTCATTGTCAACGTCTAATCCGGATGTACTGCCATGCTCTATAGGATCTCGATATTTTTTAAGCCTCAATGCGTGGCCTATGAACCCCGTATTGGATATAGCCAAATTGTGAATAGGATGTTGTGTGTTACTATTCGCTCCGGCTATGGCAAGAGCCAATAATGGTTGAAGTTCAACTTTACCGTTTTCAATTTGTCTAATTGCCCCTGCTTTTACCTGCAAAATGTTTTTATTTTTATCATTGAGCGAGAACCCAACTTTCTTGGCAAATCCATAAAGCAGATTTTCATTATCCCGAAAATTCAAACTTGAAAAAACTTGCTCCCATTCTGGCACGGGAGCATTCGCCACAACTTGCCGTAAAGCCCATTCCAAGCTCGCATAAAGATTCTTGATACCATTCTCGACTTCACTTTGATAATCGTTTTCATAGTAAGTGCTGCTAACATTTAATTCTTTAATTTTCTTAAGAGAGCTTCTGCTAGATGAAATTCGCTTACTGATTTCTGGATATTTGTATGATTTACTTGCGTTTTTATTAGGCTGACTTTTCTTAGAACTCAGCTTGTCAATAATGCCCTTCCCTTTCAAGTCTATGACCCACTTCCAGTCCTGAGAAGTAAGGTAATTGGCAAAGCTTTCAGAGAATCCAAATCCGCATCCATCTGTCACCAGAAGGTCAGAATTGCCTATCTGGATAAGAACATTGCAATGCAAATAAACCAGTTCAGGATTATCATGCAATGACATGGCTTCAGCCATTGGGACTGGTGGTGGGTACTGATCAACACCTTGGTTCAGAAGAGCATGGCGTTTATACTTTTTCTTAAACTCCCTGATGGCTATAATGATGTCGTTGGAGTCCGGAACTGCTTTCCAGTAAGAGTCTTTTGCCGGACGTATCTGTCTGGCGCTAACGCTCGACTTCTCCTTGGTAGGATAGATAAGAAACTTTATAAATCCGCTGTCACCAATCTTTGAGATTTTTTTATAGCTCAATTGCTCTGTGCTGACATAGGGAAGAAGCTTCCCGGACAACAGGTCAACAAACACTGTGGCCACGGTATACTCCAAATTTCCCTCTGACTTATTCCGCCATTCGTTCAGAAGCTCCCGCCCCTGTTCTGACAGTTCATAACGATCACCTAAAAGTCCAAGTTGGTTGAAACGATTCTGAATGAAGGCCACCAGTTCTTTTTCCAAGCAAGTGAGCTGCGCGATCTTTTCTGTATCGCCAGATTCAATCTCTGTAAGCTTTAAGACAGTTTCTTCGAACACATTGAGACCGCTCTTTTTCTTTTGTGGAATGGAGATATTGAATGCATGGCACGGCCAGAGAACATCTTCTTTTGCGGCGATGTTCAATCCATCCAATGTTGTGAGGAAACTGATTATTTTAGGACGAAAATCTTTTGCCCGATTTTTACTAATTGGATCACTCATAGGATCACCCCCTGTTCATGGCACAAATCATAGAAGTTTTTCAGAGCCGGAACTGCATCCACAGCTATCGGGGTATTTGCAAGAACTCCGTCACCAGCAACGACTAAAACCTTCTTCTGTCGGCTCATGCTTACACACAAACGGTTTTCTGACATAAGGTGACCAAAGACTCCTCGCTGAACACGCTCATAATCCTTTTCCTTTTTAATCCAAGAATCTAATCTTTTAGGTTCTTGTGTTCGCACAATTGAAAGAAAAACGATGTCAAATTCCATCCCTTGAAAAGCATCTACTGTCCCAATCCTTAGTCGTTCCTCACCATTCTCCAGAAACCTAAAACGTTCAGATATCTGCCACGAACCATCTGAAGCTTTCTCGGTAATGTTATACTTCTGTAATTCACGGTAAACTTCGAAAACCTGAGCTTTATAAAAACTGATAACTCCGAAAGTCTGCTCCTTGCCCGCATCAGATTTTATCCAACCACTTAACGCCTTTGCTATTTTTTGTGCCTCTGCCACTCTTTTACGACTAAAACCAGTTTTACCTTCTTTTCCAGCTAAGTTAGGCACATCAATCCAAATCGCGGCTTTATTTTCTATTCCCTGAAGGTTTTGCTCAAAGTGGTTCTCAGATAATGGAGAACGGTAATCCTCGTTGTATTTTCGGTAGAAGTTATTGCTGGCAAAATCACCCAACAGCGGATGGGTTCGGTACTGAGCATCCAGCGTCACTGTTCGTTTGATGTTATCCTTCTCCTCCAGTTTTTTCAGGCGGTTGAACAGATACTCAAACATACTTTTCTTCACAAAATCGACATCCACCGGCGGGCCAGAAGAATCGTCACCTTCCAAAACTCTGGCCACCTCTTCATCAATCAAGTGAGGCAATTGCCGGTGGTCTCCGACAAGTATTATCCGTTTTTCCGCCTGAACCATTGGAATAAGCAGGTCTCTCGGGCTGGTTCTCGCGGCTTCATCTATAATAACCGTGTCGTATTTAATCATTTCAGGTCTTTGATCATATCTAATATATTTATTCTTTGATATGATAATGGTTTGCCCGACTGACTGCTGGGTAGTTGCAGCATACACAAAATTGTAATCCTCTATAGCCTCACGAACACCGTCCGGGTTGTCCTCAAGCTCATGTAAGAATTCTGCCAGGATTGCATCCAGCTTGTTGGTTGAGTTAAGTTTTTTCTCCAAAAGCTGAGACACAGTTGCTACTAATCTCAAAACATCTTCTCTTGGTTTTTCTGTCCTGAAATCGGGCGAAGGCAAGTATCTATAGAGCAGCGACTCTTTCAACCCTTTGAGTTCTGGAAGAAAGCTCAGCGGTTTACCGCTACGCCAACGGGCCGCTTTTTCAAGAACGATTAAATCCTGATTGGAAGTTTCATCTTCGATCTTATCCAGCAAATCGACAGCTCTTGCCGCACCATCGTCTTCAAAGGCAGCTTCACTGACACGCAGGGCTCGAACGAACCGCAAGGTGGAAGGATCATTGGCTTGAAATTCTGCCTGCAGGGAATTCGTGATCTCTTCAGCCTCATTGGTGATCTCTTCAGAAATTACGTCTCTGGGCAAATCCAGAATACGCTCCATTAAACTGACTGTGTTGTTCTTCGATGGACACAATGAATATGCGACAAACAGCTCTGCCAGTCTTACCTGATCCTCAGTCTGAGCAATTTGAGGATTTTTGTCTCGAATATTCTCGGCGACATTGGAGCACCATTTATTAATTTTTTCCGTGACGGCATCTTCCGTAAATTCCGAATCACCGGACCTTCTGCCGAATTTAACTGCCGGTAGAGCATTAACACTCAGCCTCGCAACGATATTCTCCACTGCATCATGCTGAAAACCGGAGACAAGTATCTGACCTCTTATCGATTTGGTTTTGTCATATTCCTCATTGAGCCTTTCAAGAATTGCTGTAACAACAGTTGTTTTTCCTGTTCCCGGAGGTCCCTGAATAAGAGCAATATCAGGGGTGTTCAACGCGACGTCGATAGCCTCCACCTGCCTGTCTGTAGGAGGATGCTTAAAGATCTTCTCTTTCACGAATGACGTCAAAGGCTTCAGTTTTGTGACGCGCTGTATATCCGGGAGAGTTCCTCCTTCTTCAATCAGCAGGCCGAGAAGAGGATTAGCACAGCGTCCTTCAAGAATGGCTGACCGTGCCCGCATTCGTCTTTCAATCTGAATCTTTTTTCCATTGATGGACAGAATCAAAAACATCTGGCCAAATGGTATTGACTGTAGATCCAATTCAACGCTGGTTTTTGAAAGTTTAAGGATCGGAGCATAGACAGAGGCTGTATTATTTTCAGAATCGTTCTTTTTCTGATTCTTTTTGGACGCGAATTCTTCTTCCAGATCCTTACTGTAGTTTTTCCATGTAAGATCAGGATCCTTGAGGTATAAAGGCTCCTCGGAGGTGATTTCTATCTCATCACCTTCGGTAAGTTGATCCGGAATAGACGGCACAAAGAACTTAACTCCTTTTGTAGTCTGCTCTGTGCCATGGTAGTCAATTCTCCCGACGGCTTTGGCCCTTGCAAGCAGCATTTCACCTTCAATTGCGCCGTATTCGTCCCACTGTTTCAAGTAGCTCCCGGTTTCCTTGGTAAGCTGACTCATCGCTCCAGCGGCTAACGCACGGATGCGACCTGTCTTGGTGTAGTCAGAAAACAGGACTGCCCCCCTTGCCAGACGTAAAGCGCCTTCGCTCTTCTGGTTATCCCTAAAGACAGCTTTGGTCGCAAAATAAATATCCTTTGACTTATCGACATTGCGCCTTTCAACCGGAATGCAAACCCTCTCTCCATAAATAGAGAATTCCCGGTACTTTTCCTGTACAACGGCTTGAGACTCAGGTGAGCCTTCATCCTCCTGACTATCCTCTTCAAAGTCAGCCTTGGCGGATGGGCCACTCATGAGCAGAAAGAAATCTTCACCGCCAACACTGATTTTGCATTTCTCGCTTAATAACCTGCTCAGCTTTTCGGCTCCATCGAAGTGAATGCCATTTCTTTTAGCCGTTGACTCTATGCGCTCATCAATGCCGATCTCCACGTCGCCAATTTCAACAATTTCACCATTGAAAAAGGTGATTTTCACAAGCGCACTGCCGTCCTTGGCAACATGCATTACCTCGGCAAGATGTGCACAACCTCTTTTCAGATGAAAATTCAGATCTTTTCCGGACGAGGCGTCCCGCAGCAACGATTTCCACTGCTTGCCCTCGACTCTTAGTTTGTATGCCTGTCCACCATTATCGGGTGCGATATATCCAATACCCATGTTTGGCGACTCTCCAGACAGCTCCGGTTTCATCCATAACTCAAAAGTGATTTCAGCATTTATGTCTTTCAGTCTCATTTACTACCTCCGCTGATCATACAGTTAACCAACCGAGGACTATTCAAATGTGCGAACATCCAAAACTGAACATCCGGCGTTACCCAGTCTATTTTCATCTGTGAATAAAGCTTCTGAAAACCACTTTGCGGGTCAGCAACGGATAAATCAGTTTTACCATGGTCTGACTTTTTAATCAGAATACCTTTTTCAGTTAAAGATATGTGCACCTCTGCTGTATCCGAATCAAGCATTGAAAACTCATCAAAAACTCGCCTCGGTATTGTCAGTTCGGAACCCTGATGGATCTCACGAATATAACGCCAGCATGGCGAGTTTAAGGGCTTGTCAGGTCCATTCCATCGATAAGACTCAAAAATGAGCACCTGTGGCCTCTGTGTTTTACAGTAAGGGCAATTGTGCCCCTCTGTTTCAGGATGAATGAAGTCGTAGTAATAGTTCATGGAGCAGCCCTGGCATGTGACGGTCATATCCGCTGCCTGAGCGAGAGCTTCAGGCCAGTGATAGATGGTCGGCCGCAGCAAAGGGGATGTCCTGCCCGGGCCGAATGTGCCCTCAAATAAAGTGTTCAGTTTCTCTGTAAGGAGAAGGGCTCTGGGCAGACCGCTGTCAGAAGAATTTGAATCATCATTCTGGTCATCAACCCAAGGGAATAATCCCGCATAGGCCTTATCTTCAATGTTCTCGTCATCATTTTCTTCATCAGCCCAGTCCCCTTCATCCGTTCCATCCACCTTTTTCCCGACAAAAGGGTGAATAAGCGAAAGAAGGTAGAAAGCCACCACCGCAAACGCATGACCATCGCTTGAAGGTCTTCCACCGTCTTTGCCATGAACCAGTTCAGGTGCACCGTATTTTGGTGTGTAAACAACACTTCCTCCTGCGGAAATTTCAAATCGAATATTGTCGGCATCGATCAGCCATACCGATGAGTTATCAAGCCCTTCTGAAATAAAGATATTGTTGGGTGATATATCGCCATAGACCATACCTTTGCCGTGGAGGCGCGCCAATAAAGACGCGCATTTGTAGAGCGCATGAAGCCTGCGTCTGAGTCCTCCGGTTTTATAATAGTGAACGATCTTTTTGGCTTCGGTCTCCGCCATTGCAGAGAGCCATGCAGGGATATCGTCGGGACCAATTTTTTCTGCGGACTTGCCATCAAGCCAGAAATGGCTGAACGGAACCATCTCACTCAAAAGTTGCATCACATAACCGGCATTGTTCTGAAGTAAAGCTGCCGGTACGGACATATTCAGGCGCTCTGGCAGAGGCAGGAGACGGACGCGTTTAAAGCGTTTTGAATACCTTTCCACCGACTCCTTATCGGTGACCG
>Ga0209633_10000693_pt1 | contig 37947 bp, 32 predicted proteins | sample Cruoilmetagenom1_FD_187290 | JGI IMG/M metagenome (GOLD analysis project Ga0209633, IMG submission 187290) | Oil polluted marine microbial communities from Coal Oil Point, Santa Barbara, California, USA - Sample 1 (SPAdes) (version 2) | ecosystem: Environmental > Aquatic > Marine > Oil seeps ...
GTGGTTGTTGTGATGGTTCTTCACCAATGGTCTTTGAAGAAGGTGATATGTATCTTGATGAAAGTGATATTTTGCTTGGGCAATTAGATGGTGTTAATTATTATATGAACCAAGATCAATTTGAATACTGGAAGCATACACATTTAACAGTTGATGTTACTGCAGGAAGAGGTTCTAGTTTTTCATTAGAAATCCCACTTGGTGTACGTTTTATTATTCATTCAAGATTGTTGACTGATGAAGAGAATTCCTTTTTCAACAAATAATAGTGTAACCATTTTTTGCGTTCAGTCGATAGTTTTTTATACTATAGGTAGAAAAAAATTTAAAAATCAATTCAATTTTAGTAGTTTAGTCGTTATAAAATATATCTAATATCAGATGAGTAATTACCATATCAAACATTTAGAAGAGTATTATCAAGTCTATCGTAAATCAGTTCGAAATCCTGAAAATTTCTGGGAAGAAATTGCCGAAGAACATTTTGTATGGCGCAAACGTTGGAATACTGTTTTGAGTTGGGATTTTACCAAACCCGAAGTAAAATGGTTTGAAGGAGCTCAATTAAATATTACTGAAAATTGTATAGATAGACATTTACGAACTCGAGGAGATAAAACCGCCATTCTATTTGAACCGAACGATACAAATGAAGAAGCTGAACATATTTCTTATCAGCAATTATACGAACGTGTAAATCAATTCGCCAATGTACTAAAAGAACAAGGCATCAAAAAAGGAGATCGGGTTTGTATCTATTTACCTATGATACCAGAATTAGCCATCTCAACGTTAGCTTGTGCCCGTATTGGAGCAATCCACTCTGTAGTATTTGCAGGCTTTTCTGCAACGGCTTTATCAACAAGAATTAACGATAGCAATTGTAAAATGGTCATTACTTCTGATGGCTCTTATAGAGGTGCAAAAACAATAGATTTAAAAAGCATAGTTGATGAAGGCCTTGAAGATTGCCCTAGTGTAGAAACTGTATTGGTGGCAAAACGAATTAATTCTGGCATCAATATGAAAGAAGGCCGTGATAAATGGTTACAACCTCTGCTTGATAACGCTTCCGCGGAATGTGAGCCAGAAATTATGAATGCCGAAGACCCTTTATTTATTCTATATACTTCCGGATCAACAGGAAAACCAAAAGGTATGGTTCATACGACAGCCGGCTATATGGTCTATACTGCTTTTACCTTTAAAAATGCATTTCAATATAGAGAAGATGATGTGTATTGGTGTACCGCAGATATAGGTTGGATTACCGGCCATAGCTATATCGTTTACGGTCCTTTAGCCAATGGTGCCACTACCGTTATGTTCGAAGGTGTACCAAATTACCCTGATTGGGGAAGATTCTGGGAGATTGTAGAGAAACATAAAGTCAATCAATTTTACACTGCTCCGACGGCAATCAGAGCATTGGCAAAAGAGAATTTAGACTTTGTTGAAAAATATGATTTATCATCCTTAAAAGTACTAGGTTCTGTTGGAGAGCCTATTAATGACGAAGCATGGCATTGGTATGATGACAATATTGGCAAAAAGAAAAGTCCGATTATTGATACCTGGTGGCAAACAGAAACAGGAGGCATAATGATCTCTCCTATTCCATACGCAACACCAACCAAACCAACCTATGCAACCTTACCTTTTCCAGGAATTCAACCAACCTTGATGGATGAAAACGGACAAGAGATCAAAGGCAATCAGGTTGATGGACGTTTATGTATCAAATTTCCTTGGCCCTCAATGGCGAGAACCATTTGGGGTAATCATGAACGCTATAGAGACACCTATTTTACAGCCTATAAAAACATGTATTTTACAGGTGATGGCGCTTTACGCGATGAAGTTGGTTATTATAGAATAACAGGGCGTGTCGACGATGTGATTATTGTTTCGGGTCATAATTTAGGTACCGCACCCATTGAAGATGCTGTTAATGAACATCAAGCAGTAGCAGAATCAGCCATCGTAGGTTTCCCACATGACATCAAAGGAAATGCTTTGTATGGCTATGTTATTTTAAAAGAAACCGGAGAATCAAGAAATCCTGATAACCTCCGTAAAGAGATCAATCAAATTATTACTGAACATATTGGTCCGATAGCAAAACTTGATAAAATTCAATTTACAAGCGGATTACCAAAAACACGAAGCGGTAAGATCATGCGTAGAATTTTACGTAAAATAGCACATAAAGACACCAGTAATCTCGGAGACACTTCTACTCTATTAAATCCAGAAGTGGTACAAGAGATTATGGATAATGCATTGTAATTAGTTTGTGAATTACGGATGCTATATCACTTTTAGAAAATATAAACAAACAGTAAGAAAAAAGCGTTCTGAAACGAACGCTTTTTTATGCTTTAATACTCTTCAACTTAAAAAATTAATTGGTCTTACCTAAAAAGGGATCAATGTTTTAATTCTTTTTTGAGGCACTTACTTTAAATTAACATCAAATCATGTAATACAATAAATTATATTTTAGAAATAATGTAAGTACTTCAAATAAATAAAGTCTAACCCCACATATTAGAAACTAATAGGACTGAACATTAACTTAAATTTGTTATAAAAGCTCCTTTTAATGAGTAACTTTGTTCGTGATAATGCGCTAACATTCTACTTTAAAAAATAATTAACTATAAAATGAAAATAATAATAATTGCAAGTATTTTATTGTTCTTTACAGCACTCTCAGTAAATGCTCAAGAATGGATTACCGATTTTGAACAAGCAAAAAAAACTGCTGAAGAAAAAAATCAGAATATTGTATTGGTTTTTCAAGGATCTGACTGGTGCGCACCCTGTATAAAATTAGATAAAGAAATTTGGAGTACCGATGAGTTTAAAAATTATGCGAGTGAACATTTTGTAATGCTTCAAGCTGATTTTCCTAGAAGGAAGAAAAATAAATTAGACGCTCCTCAACAAGAGAAGAACAATAAATTAGCCGAAAAATATAACAAACAAGGTTTTTTTCCTCATGTAGTGATTTTAAATAAAAAAGGCAATGTGTTAGGCAGAACCGGTTATAAAAAGGTTAGCCCCGCAGAATATATCAAAATATTGAACTCTTTTTAAGACAACTATAAAAGGTGAAAAAAATACTGATATTAGCTATTACTCTGGTATTTACTACCACACTTTATTCTCAGCAGATGCATCGGCGCACTTTAATACTAATGGGTACCCGTTTTGACATTTCAGTTGTTGAAAATGACTCTTTAAAGGCATCGCACTATATTGATTTAGCGATTGGTGAAATATCGAGAATAGAGAAATTGATATCATCTTGGGATAAAAACTCTCAAACATCTCTCATTAATAAAAATGCTGGTATAAAATCAGTAAAAGTAGATACTGAGTTGTTTAATTTAATAAGAAGGTCTTTGGCTATTTCAAAATTAACCGATGGTGCTTTTGATATTAGCTATGCATCAATGGATAAAATATGGAAATTCGACGGCTCTATGAAAGTAATGCCTACTGAAAAAGAAATTAGAGCATCTGTAGAAAAAGTTGGGTATCAAAATATCATTCTTAACGATGAAAATCAAACCGTCTTTTTAAAGTTAAAAGGAATGAAAATAGGTTTTGGCGCCATCGGAAAAGGATATGCCGCTGATAAAGCTAAAAAATTATTAATCTCAAAAGGCGTTAAAGCGGGGATTATGAATGCTTCCGGCGACATGAATACTTGGGGAAAACAACCTAATGGAGATTTCTGGAAAGTAGCTATTACGAATCCTATGAATAAAAAAAACGCATTTGGTTTGTTACCTATCAAAAACGGAGCAGTGGTAACTTCTGGTAATTATGAAAAATATGCAACCTTTAATGGTAAGCGGTATTCACATATTATAGACCCTAGAACAGGGTATCCGTCAAGCGGAATTATTAGCGTTACTGTTTTTGCTCCACAAGCAGAAATAGCAGATGCACTAGCAACATCAATTTTTGTAATGGGTGTTGAAGCTGGTCTTGATAGAATCAATCAAATTCCTAAAATAGAATGTATTATCATTGATGAAAATGGTAGTATTCATAAATCTGATCATATACAAATTAAAAAAGATTAAACAGATGAAAAAAATATTTTATGTAGTTATAGCCGCAGTTTTTTTAACTTCTTGCGTAGCCGTTAAAGAATATGAAAAGGTCAATATTAATGATCCTGATATGGTTTTATCCTCAAGAAAATCAAATAAGTTTGAAACAGCTTTTCAAGCGTATAGAGAATCGGCTGCAGGAGCAAATGGAGGAAAAACTGGTGGTGGATGTGGTTGTAATTGATATATATCATTCCCATTGAAATGGGAATCTTTGAAAAAAAATTTAAAAATAATAATTTTGTACTACCTAAAAATGAAGAAAATCCTAATTATACCTTTCCTTTTTCTTACTACTCTCCTAGTTGCTCAATCACAATCTCAAGATTCAACTAAAACTTATAAAAAACGTGTTTTAGACAAAATTGAAGTCGATTTCTTATCGAGTTTTTATTCTCAAGATGGTAATAATGCTGCAGTTACCGGTGGAATAGGGACTGAAGAGCTAACAGATCTTGCTACTGATATTGTAGTGTCAATTCCCTTAAACGATGATGACGTATTGACTATTAATGCAGAAGTTTCAGCATACACTTCGGCTTCTTCAAGCAATTTAGATCCGTTTGACGTATCTGGCGCTTCATTTGGTAGTCCGTGGATAGAGTCAACCGGAGATTCACAAAAAGACACTTGGTTTAACGGAAATGTTAGTTATAGTCATTCTTCTGATGACAGAAATAAAATATGGAGTGCCAACCTAAATTTTGCGAATGAATACGACTATACTTCAATTGGTTTTGGTGGAAGTCACACTTGGTTATTCAATGAAAAAAATACCGAAATTGGGGTAAGCGGAAATGTATATTTAGATACTTGGAGTCCGAGATATCCAACAGAACTAGATTCATATCTTGAAGCTGATCAAGATCTAAATAGTGGCTTTTTTAGTGGTGTAGATATTTTAGATGAAAACGGGGATATTATCGACAAAGATGGCACAACTGTTTGGAGCCCCTTGAACACAACATTAATTGATGATAAAAGTAGAAATACCTACTCTTTCTCATTAAGTTTTTCTCAAATTTTAAATAAGAATGCACAAGTTTCATTCTTTTTAGATATCATACAACAAGATGGATGGTTGGCGAGTCCGCTACAACGTGTATATTTTGGTGATAGAGCTAATTATTATATTGGTAATCCTGAAAGTATATCAAATTATACAACATCAAATAACAGAGATGTTTTTCAATTAGCCGACGATATTGAACGCTTACCTGACAGTCGTTTTAAAACACCCTTAGGCATGCGTTTTAACTATTACATTAATGAGACATTTGTTGCAAGAACCTATTATCGTTTCTATACTGATGATTGGGGAATTACATCACACACTGCTAAAATTGAAATTCCTATAAAAATCTCAGACAAGTTTACTCTCTATCCTTCTTATAGATATTACACACAAACAGCTGCAGATTATTTTGCTCCTTTTGAAGAAAATGTATCGACTCAAGAGTTTTATACGTCAGACTATGATTTGTCTGACTTTGATGCGAATCAATATGGTTTTGGTATCAAGTATACTGATATATTTACCAAACTACATATTTGGAAACTCAACTTAAAAAGTGCAGAATTGAAATATACACACTATGATAGAAGTACTGGGCTCGCCTCAGACATTATCTCTTTAGGTTTTAATTATATTTTTGAATAAGGTCGAAAAGAAATTTTATAAAAAAAGGAGAATGTAAAAAGCATCCTCCTTTTTTATAAGCAATAATACTTATGAGTCAAAATAACTAAATGTTTCTCCATCTTTTATATTCAGTAATGATTCATAAATCAATCTGATTACATTCTCAACATCTTCTTTATGAACAGTTTCCACCGTAGTATGCATATAGCGTAATGGAAGTGAAATTAAAGCACTGGCAACACCAGAATTACTATACGCAAAAGCATCAGTATCTGTTCCGGTAGCTCTTGATAATGCGGCACGCTGAAAAGGAATTTTATGTTTCTCAGCTGTTTCTGTGATCAGATCGCGTAATTTTTGTTGAACCGCAGGTGCATAAGCAATAACTGGCCCATCACCTATTTCGCAATGTCCTTGTACTTTTTTATCGATCATAGGTGTAGTAGTATCATGCGTTACGTCAGTTACGATGGCTACATTTGGCTGAATACGTTCCGCAATCATTTGCGCTCCACGCAAGCCTATTTCTTCTTGTACAGCATTGACAATATACAATCCGAATGGTAATTTCTTTTTATTTTCTTTAAGTAAACGAGCCACCTCTGCAATCATAAATCCGCCCATACGGTTGTCTAAAGCTCTACACACAAAATTATTTTTATTTAGAATATGAAATTCATCAGGATATGTAATTACACAACCCACATGAATACCCATTTTCTCAACTTCTTCCTTCTTTTTACAACCTACATCTATAAAAATATTATTCGGTTTTGGTGGCTCTTCTTTTGCTTTACTACGCGTATGTATTGCCGGCCATCCAAAAACTCCTTTAACAATGCCTTTTTTGGTATGGATATTTACTATTTTACTTGGCGCTATCTGATGATCAGAACCTCCATTTCTTATCACATATAACAATCCGTTATCAGAAATATAATTTACATACCAAGAAATTTCATCTGCATGACCTTCTATAATTACTTTATATTTTGCTTTTGGGTTAATGATACCAACGGCAGTACCATAAGTATCAGTTACAAACTCATCAACATATGGTTTCAAATACTGCATCCATATTTTTTGTCCATCCCATTCGTACCCTGTGGGTGCTGCATTATTTAAATATTTTTCTAGAAATGTTAATGATTTTTTATTTAATATCGCTTTTTTTGCCATCGTTAAAAATTATTTTATACGAAAGTAATAATTTATACTAAAATTAACGTTATTATTTTATATGCTTCTTATTAATCTATAATTTTGGAACAGTTTTTGGCACTATTTCAAAAAAGGAAAACATGATACGAAATTTCGTCATTCTAATTATAACAATGCTATCTTTTTCAACATCTGCTCAAGAAGTTAAAAAAGATACTATTATTGATGACATGATAGTTATTAGAGGTGACTCTATCATGATTTCGTTAGATGAAGTTATGGTTTTGAATAAGTTTAATTTTAATACTTCAAAAGAAAAACGCTACTATTATTGGTATTGGAGAAAAGTTCATAATGCATATCCTTATGCTAAGTTAGCTGCCGAAAGATTAATTCAATTAAATGAACAATTAGCAAAAATTCGTTCTAAGCGAAAACGGAAAAAGCATACTAAAAAAATGCAAGAGTACATGGAAAAAGAGTTTACAGATAAACTCAAAAAAATGACACGTACTGAAGGTAGAATACTTATCAAATTACTACATAGACAAACAGGGTTAACTGTATTTGACCTTGTAAAAGAATACAGAAGTGGATGGAAAGCCTTTTGGTATAATACCACAGCCAACATGTTTAAGCTTTCACTTAAAAATGAATATCACCCAGAGAATGTGCCTCTCGATTTCTTAGTTGAGGATATTCTACAACGTGCTTTTGCCAAAGGCAGTCTCGAAGAGCAACAAGCCAGACTACCATTTGATTATTTTGAGATTACTCATAAATACAAGGATATAGATGTTGTCGAAATAATTAATAGTAGAAAGAAATAACATATTTAATTCCTTAATTCTTCCATCTAGTTAAAGCTTTGTTAAAACAGGAAATTTGATTAAACCTTAGAAAAATAATAGGGTCTTAGATATATAATTATTAATTTCTAAAACCACAATTATGAAAAATTTACTTATTGCCGCATTCATAGTAACAACTATAAGTTTAAGCGCTCAACCTTTTCAAAAAAATAACAATCGTCAAAACTTTACACCCGATCAAATTGCTGAATTGCAAACTAAAAAAATGACCTTACATTTAGAATTGACTGAAAATCAGCAACAACAAGTTCTTGAAATCAATAAAAAAAATGCCGTTGAACGTAAACAAAAAATGGATGAACGAAAAGAATTACGTAAAAAAGGTGAAAAACCGAATAGTGACGAATTGTTCAAAATAAAAAACAATCGATTAGATAATCAAATTGCTCATCAAAGTGAAATGAAAAATATTTTGAATGAACAGCAGTTTGAAACTTGGAAAACAACGCGAGACAATAGAGCTAAAAATATAAAAAAGAGAGCTAGTAAACGCAAACATGCTAAAACTCATAAACGTCTACAACAAAAAAGAGGATAGCTGAATAAACAACTGTTATAGTGTAATTAAGACAAATTTCAGTTCTTAATTACACTATAATAGTAATTCAATAAACTTTTTAGACAAAGACTATTTCACATACAGCTTCTGACCAATAGATAGCTCATTGCTTTTCAATCCGTTTGCCCATTTTAATCTTTCAACTGAGATATTATTACTTTTAGCAATTGAATATAACGTATCACCTTTTGCAACAATTATATACGAATTCTTGTATGCTCTATCATTATTTTTTTTTACAACTTTTCCGCTATAGCGAAAATCATCTCCAAAATCGTCATATTTATACAATTCGTAATCTTCAATCAATGTAATTAGCTTCTTAGGATATTTAGGATCAGTAGCATACCCAGCTTTTTTCAATCCTTTAGCCCAACCTTGATAGTTTTTCTTTCTTAAATTAAATAATGCCGCATAACGATCTCGACCGTATAAAAACAAAGAATGATCTCTAAACGAAGTCAAAGGATGTTCATATTTCCTAAAACATTCTTGTTTGGCGTCATCGTCATGATACAAACGTTTTCCTTTCCAACTTTTGTGACATTTAATTCCGAAATGATTATTACCTCTAACCGATAAGCGACTTCTACCACTATGAGATTCTAATATGCCCTGGGCTAGGGTAATACTAGCAGGAATTTTATATGATATCATTTCTAAAATAGCAATATCATTATATTCTTCAATGTAGCTTAGTGTATTTTTATTTAAATTAGGTTTTCTGCTTTTTAAATCTATCAGAATTACGTCTGCAGCTTCAATTCTTTCAACTTTTACGGGTGTTGGTGTTCTTTTTACAACTTTGGTAGTATTTGTTGAAGGAGATTTTCTGTTCGTTGTTCTTTTATGAGAACCACAACTAGTAAAAATACTCACACTAAATAGTACTATTATTATTTTTAAATATTTCATTTATTCAATAATTGTTCGCAATCCTTTCTGTTGCAGTTTCTTATTCATCCCTTGTATTCCCTGTAAACCTCCGGTATGAACGGCTATTATTTTACTGCCCTTTTTAAAATAGTCTTTTCGAATTAAATCAACAATCCCAAAAAGCATTTTACCTGTATAAATGGGGTCAAGCGGAATACCAGTTTCGTCTTTAAACTGATTGATAAACGTAATTAGTTCACTATTTATTTTACCATAACCTCCAAAATGATAGTCAGTAATCAATTTCCAATTATTTTTGGTTGTAAACGTTTTAATTTCATCCTGTAAAAAGTTTCCTTTTAAAGCAGGAAAACCAATTACTTTTTGATGGTCTTTAGCAGAATTAATCAATCCGGCAATAGTCCCTCCCGTACCAACGGGTACACAAACATAATCAAACACAGCATCCTGTTCAGTTAAAATTTCTTCACATCCTTTTATGGCCAACTCATTCGTTCCGCCTTCAGGAAGGCAATAAAAATCTCCAAATTCATTTTTTAATGAAGCTAGAAATTCGGGTTCAGACTTTTTTCTATACAACTCACGAGATACAAATTTGAATTGCATTCCGCATTGTTGCGCAAATGTCAACGTCGGATTATCTACTATTCTATCTTCTAATTCATCACCTCTTATAACACCAATAGTTTTAAATCCGAATTCCATTCCTGCGGAAGCAGTAGCCGAAATATGATTTGAATAAGCTCCCCCAAAAGTTAGCAACGTATGAGCATTTTGCTGTTTTGCTGATACCAAATTATACGTTAGTTTTCGATACTTATTGCCGGAAATATGAGGATGTATCTTATCCTCACGTTTCATAATTAGCTCTACATCCTTAATTAAGGAAAGCTTTACAATCTGATTATAACTTTGCATTTTAATTTCCATTCCTGATAAACGAATATAGAAATTTAATTTATAATTAATGATACTAGTAAATTATACTAAATTTGTGATTTCAAATAAATCACTTAAATGTTTAATAATTTACCTGAATTAGAACCTGAAGATTTTTATCTTACAAAAGAAGGTTATAAGGTCTTTACAGAAAAATATCACCTTAAGCGAGGGTATTGTTGTCAAAGCAATTGTCGTCATTGTCCTTATGGATATAATAAGAAAACGAATTCTATAAAATAATAGAGAATAGAGAAAATAAAACTTAGTGTCCCGACAGCTATCCGGATTGCGTGAAATTTTCATTAAACGAAGCCAAGGAAAAAATTTATATAAATGAACAACTTCCAACAACAACTAATTCAGGGAATTCCTGAAGTTTTACCAGATGTTAAGTCATATGATAAAGCAATTAACCATGCTCCTAAACGAAAAGATATATTATCTGAAGATGAAAAAAAATTAGCTTTAAAAAATGCACTACGCTATTTTGATGCTAACCAGCATGATATATTACTCCCAGAATTTAAAAATGAATTAGATAGGTATGGAAGAATTTACATGTATCGTTTTCGTCCTGATTATGAGATGTTTGCTCGTCCAATAGACGAATATCCCGGGAAATCTATTCAAGCGAAAGCCATTATGCATATGATTCAAAATAATTTGAATCCTACTGTCGCTCAACATCCACATGAACTAATTACGTATGGTGGCAATGGTGCTGTTTTTCAAAACTGGGCACAATATCTTTTGGTCATGAAATACTTGGCTGAAATGACTGATGAGCAAACGTTGATCATGTATTCTGGTCATCCTCTAGGCATTTTTCCTTCCAATAAAAATGCTCCAAGAGTTGTGGTAACCAATGGTATGATGATACCTAATTATTCTAAACAAGATGATTGGGAAAAATTCAATGCTTTAGGTGTTACTCAATACGGACAAATGACTGCTGGTAGCTATATGTATATCGGCCCACAAGGTATTGTTCATGGCACTACTATTACCGTATTAAATGCTGGTAGAAAAATAGCAAAACATGGCGAAAATTTGGCCGGAAAACTATTTTTAACTTCAGGTTTAGGCGGAATGAGCGGAGCACAGCCCAAAGCCGGAAACATTGCTGGATGTATCACTGTCTGCGCAGAAATAAATCATAAAGCAGTTAAAACGAGACATTCACAAGGATGGGTAGATGAGGTAATTTCTGATTTGAACGAATTGGTTACTAGAGTACAAAAAGCCAAAGAAGCCAAAGAAATTATTTCAATAGCCTATCAAGGAAATATTGTAGATGTCTGGGAGAAATTTGATACCGAAAACATACATGTTGATTTAGGAAGTGATCAAACTTCATTGCACAATCCTTGGGCTGGTGGGTATTATCCTGTTGATATTTCCTATGAAGATGCTAATACTATGATGGTTGATCAACCTATATTATTTAAAGAAAAAGTTTATGAAAGTTTACGCCGTCAAGCGGATGCCATTAACAAACACACATCTAAAGGAACCTATTTCTTCGATTATGGAAATGCCTTTTTGCTAGAAGCCTCTCGAGCAGGAGCTGATATCATGGCTGAAAATGGAATTGATTTTAAATACCCAAGCTATGTACAGGATATTATGGGACCTATGTGTTTCGACTATGGTTTTGGTCCTTTTCGTTGGGTATGCACCTCTGCTAATCCGATAGATTTAGCCAAAACTGATGCTATAGCTTGTAAAGTATTAGAAGAAATTAAAAAAAGTTCACCGAGCGAAATTCAGCAACAAATGACTGATAACATTCAGTGGATTAAAGGGGCACAAGAAAATAAATTAGTAGTAGGCTCACAAGCAAGAATTTTATATGCCGATGCAGAAGGACGCATTAAAATTGCCACTGCTTTCAATAAAGCTATAGAAAACGGTGAAATTTCTGCACCTATTGTATTGGGTCGTGATCATCATGATGTTTCGGGTACTGATTCGCCTTATAGAGAAACAGCAAATATTTATGACGGCTCACAATTTACAGCTGATATGGCGATTCATAATGTCATTGGAGATAGCTTTAGAGGTGCTACTTGGGTTTCAATTCATAATGGTGGTGGAGTTGGCTGGGGAGAAGTTATAAATGGTGGATTCGGCATGGTTCTTGATGGTACTATAGCAGCTGAACAACGTTTAAAATCAATGCTATACTGGGATGTAAATAACGGTATCGCAAGACGTAGTTGGGCAAGAAACGACGAAGCAATTTTTGCTATTAAACGTGCTATGGAAGCTGAACCCAATTTAAAAGTAACACTTCCTAACATAGTAAACGACACTTTATTGAATAATTTATTTAAAAAACATTAAAAGATGAAACTTTTAAAATTACTTCCGCTACTGCTACTATTTATAGCAACATCATGTGTTTCGGTCAGAGTCTCTTCAGATTATGATAAAGAAGCAAACTTTAATGAGTTCAAAACATTTGCATTTTACAAAAAAGGTATTGACAAGGTTGATATTTCTGATTTAGATAAACGTAGAATATTACGTGCTATCGAAGCTGATTTATTAGCCAAAGGTTTTACCAAATCAGAAAACCCAGATTTATTAGTGAATATATTCACAAAGTCGAGAGAAAAAATCAACATTTATAACAATAGCTATTATGGATGGTATCCTTATTATTATGGAGGCTTTAGGCTTTACGGAAGAGGACATTTTGGATTTGGATATGGTGCGTACAACAATGTTTCAAGATCGACTGAAGGCACTTTATTTATTGACTTGATTGATGCTGACAAAAAAGAATTGACATGGCAAGGTATGGGTACCGGAGCATTAACAACATCAAAAGATATTGGTAAAAAAGAAGCTCGTATTAAAGAATTTGTAAATGAAATCATGGCGAAATATCCACCAGTAGCAGAATAAAAGAGATTAAAACGCTATAATATTGAGTGATATCCCACTATGCAGTGGGATTAGTTCAACTAACTATTTTGAATTCATCAACCCCATTGGTAGATTCTTCAAAATAGAGTTTCACTAATAGTTCTGTTTTAATTTGAAAAACCCAAAGTAAGAAATGTGCTTACTTTGGGTTTTTCTACTTTAAATAATCAACTAAACTAAAACATTATTTATCTAATTGCTGCTTGAGCAGACGCTATCCTCGCAATTGGAACTCTAAACGGAGAACAACTCACATAGTTCATACCAGTATTATAACAGAACTCTACTGAGCTAGGCTCACCACCATGTTCACCACAAATACCAACTTTTAAGTTTGGTTTTACACTTCTACCTTTTTCAGTACCCATTTTCACCAATTGACCAACACCTTCTTGATCTAACACTTCAAATGGATCAACTTTTAAAATACCTTTTTCTATATAAATAGGCAAGAATTTACCTGCATCATCACGTGAATAACCAAATGCCATTTGCGTTAAATCATTCGTACCGAATGAGAAGAATTCAGCACGTTCTGCAATGAGATCTGCAGTTAAAGCAGCTCGTGGAATTTCAATCATAGTTCCTACTAAAAACTCAATAGTATCATTTCTTTCTTCGAATACTTGAGCTGCAGTGTCTCTAATAATGTTTTCTTGCTCAATGAACTCAGCCAATGTACCAATTAATGGCACCATAATTTCTGGTTTAGCTTCAATTCCTCTTTCTTTTAAATTTAACGCAGCTTCAATAATTGCTCTTGTTTGCATTTCGGTTATTTCAGGATATGTGTTTCCTAATCTACAACCTCTATGCCCTAACATTGGGTTAAATTCTTCGAGCTCTGACACTTTACTTTTAACAGCTTCTAAAGAAATATGCATCTCTTTTGCCAGTTCTTTTTGTTGTGCTAGCTGATGAGGTACAAATTCGTGTAATGGTGGGTCTAATAATCGGATAGTTACCGGTAATCCAGCCATAGCTTCGAATATCCCTTCAAAATCTTCTCGTTGCATTGGCAATAAATCAAGTAAGGCTTGTTTTCTACCTTTAACAGTATCAGCTAAAATCATTTCACGCATCGCTTTAATACGGTCAACTTCAAAGAACATATGTTCAGTTCTTGTTAGACCAATACCTTGAGCGCCAAAACTACGTGCTACTCTAGCATCCTTGGGAGAATCGGCATTCGTTCTCACTTTCATTGTAGCAAACTTATCAGACAGCTTCATTATTTCAGAAAATTCACCGCTTAACTCAGGTTCTATAGTGGCTACTTTACCTTCAATAATATTACCCGTAGAACCGTTTAATGAGATCCAATCACCTTCATGATATTCTTTACCATCAACTGTTAATGTACGTGTTTTATAATTAATTTTTAAAGCTCCAGCACCAGAAACACAGCATTTACCCATTCCTCTCGCTACAACTGCCGCATGCGAAGTCATACCACCACGAGCTGTTAAAATACCTTTGGCAATATTCATTCCTTCAAGATCTTCAGGAGAAGTTTCTATACGCGTTAAAATGGTATATTTATACTTATTGGCTTCATCTGCAAAGAAAACTATTTGACCTGTTGCGGCTCCTGGAGAAGCAGGCAAACCTTGAGCTATAACGTGCGCATTTTTTAAAGCTTTAGGATCAAATACCGGATGTAATAATTCATCCAATTTATTTGGCTCAATGCTAAGTAATGCTTCCTTTTCATTTATTAAACCCTCTTTTAATGAGTCTATTGCTATTTTAACCATTGCAGAACCAGTACGTTTACCGTTTCGAGTTTGTAGCATCCAAAGTTTACCATCTTGTATTGTAAACTCCAAATCCTGCATATCGCGATAATGTTTTTCAAGCTTGTCTTGATATTCATTCAATTCATTATAAATTGATGGCATTAGTTCTTCTAATGATGGATAATTTTCAGCTCTATCTGCTTCTTCAACTTTGGCGAGTTCAGCCCAACGTAAAGAACCTAATTTTGTGATTTGTTGTGGTGTTCTAGTACCTGCAACTACGTCTTCTCCTTGAGCATCAATTAAATATTCACCATTAAAAACGTTCTCACCTGTACCGGCATCGCGCGTAAAACAAACCCCTGTACCAGAATTATTACCCATATTACCGTACACCATAGCTTGTACATTCACAGCGGTACCCCATTCTGCAGGATATCCGTTCATATTTCTGTAGTATACAGCTCTATTTCCGTTCCAACTATCAAATACTGCCATTACCGCTCCCCAAAGTTGATCCCAAGGATCTGTAGGAAAATCATGCCCTGTACGTTTCTTAACGGCATCTTTAAAATCATACACAAGATCTTTTAAATCTTGAATAGTAAATTCAGTATCTAATTGGATATTTCTTTTATGCTTAAGGGCTTCCATTATTTCTTCAAAAGGATCAATATCTTCTTTTGATTCAGGTTTCATTCCTAATACTACACCACCATACATTTGTATAAAACGACGGTAAGAATCCCATGCAAAACGTTCATTATTTGTTTTTTTAGCGATTCCAGCAACTGCGTCATCATTCAAACCTAAGTTTAAAACTGTATCCATCATCCCCGGCATAGAAACTCTTGCGCCAGAGCGTACTGAGATTAACAATGGATCATTTTTATCACCATAGGTAGTCCCCATTATATTTTCAATATTTTCAATTGCTTTTTCTACCTCTTCTCTGATCATGTCGATCACCGCATCTTTACCTAATTCATTGTATTGTGTACAAACTTCAGTTGTAATTGTAAATCCAGGAGGTACCGGTATTCCAATAGAACTCATCTCAGCTAAATTAGCACCTTTGCCTCCTAAGAGGTTTTTCATCGTACTATTTCCATCAGCTGTTTTATTTCCGAATTTATACACACTCGCCTTCACTTCTTGTAATGTCTCCATAATATTTAATTATATGTCTGATTGTTAAAATAAGACCTCAAAATTACGAACTCTATTATCCGATTTTAATGACTTTAATCATATAATTGTGTAATTTATGTTACAGAAATGATAGTGTGTATTTTGTTTTAAGTTATAAGTGTAGAATTACAATAGACTTCAGGTTGAATTTCTGTCTATTTATTTTTAATGTAATACTACTAAGTATCTTTTGATTTTTGTTAACCCTCTAACAGTTCATGCAACTTCTCCCAATCAGCCATTAGCGATTCTATGGTATCTTTTTTAGACTGGTAATTGGCAAAAAAGTCTGGATTTTTAGTAAGTGCAGCATATTTTTCACCATCTAATAAATCCATATCAATATTGGCAAGTTCACGTTCTAAATTGGCAATATCAGATTCAATCTTCGCCAATTTATTTTGCATTTTTTTAAGTTCTTTTTGGCTTTTCTTTGTATTTTGATAGATATCTTTAGCGGAGGTATCCTTTACCTTAACAACTTTTGTTCGTTTTTCAACTTCGCGTAAATTTTCTAACTTATGTTCTTCTAAATAATAGTCAATATCACCTAAATATTCCTTGATATAACCTTCTTTAAATTCATAAACTGTTTTGGTTAATCCCTGTAAAAAATCACGATCATGTGATACGATAATCAGCGTGCCTTCAAAACTATTCAATGCTTGTTTTAAAACATTCTTAGAAGCTATGTCTAAATGATTTGTCGGCTCATCCATTACTAACATATTGAAGGGAGACAATAACATTTTACACAATGCTAATCTGTTCCGTTCTCCACCAGAAAGTACTTTTACTTTTTTATCTACATCATCACCACCAAACAAAAAAGAACCTAGCATATCGCGTACTTTTACACGATTACCATCATTTGAAGCATCCTCCATTGTTTCTAACACCGTTTTATTCCCGTCAAGGTATTCGGCTTGATTTTGTGCAAAATAGCCTATCTGTACGTTATGCCCTAACTTTAAATTACCTTCAAACGGAATCTCATTGACAATCATCTTAGCCAACGTCGTTTTTCCTTGTCCGTTTTGGCCTACAAAAGCAATTTTACTACTTCTTTCGATAAGGAGATTTACATTACTCAGCACTTGATTATCACCATACTTCTTTGCTACATTTTCGGCCTCTACGACAACTTTACCTGGTTGCACAGACATCGGAAAACGTACTCTCATTATCGCATTATCATCAGCATCAACTTCAATTCTTTCAACCTTATTCAATTTTTTTATAAGCGATTGAGCCATAGAAGCCTTGTTAGCCTTTGCTCTAAATTTTTCTATTAATTGTTCAGTATGTTTTATTTCTTTTTCTTGATTTTTCTTTGATTGCAACTGCTTTTTTTTCAGCTCCTTACGCTGAATTAAATAGGTAGAATAAGGGTATTTATAATCATAAATCTTACCCAACGATATTTCAATAGTACGATTGGTAGTATTGTCTAAAAACATCTTATCGTGTGATACTAACATGATAGCTCCAGCATACTTCTTTAAGAATTCTTCAAGCCAAATGATCGATTCAATATCTAGATGGTTGGTGGGTTCATCTAATAATAAAATATCGTTATTTTGTAATAATAATTTTGCCAGTTCGATACGCATACGCCATCCTCCTGAAAAGGTATCAGTAAGTTTATTAAAATCTTCACGCTTGAAACCCAATCCTTGCAAAATTTTCTCGGTGTCACCTTCATAGTTATAACCACCTATAACTTCATAATGATGTGTCAAATCACTTAAATCGACCATCAATTGGTGGTAAGACTCACTCTCATAATCTGTTCTCTCTGCCAAAGCAGCATTTATTTCATCAAGCTTTCTTTCTACTTCTTTAATTTCAGTAAAAGCTTCATAAGCTTCTTCTAATACTGTTCTCCCAAAAACAAAGTCAATATCTTGTTTTAAGAAACCTATTTTGATGTCTTTTTCTAGTGCTAAGGTTCCTTTATCAAACTCTTGCTCTTTAGCAATAATCTTCAATAAGGTTGATTTTCCTGCGCCATTTTTACCGACTAAGCCCACTCTATTTCCTCCAACTAACTTAAAAGTTATGCTTGAGAATAGATCTTCTCCCGCAAAGGAGACCGTTATGTTATGTGCATTTAGCATCTTTTGTTACTGTAGTGTTTCTTTTAACCTAAATTTTATTTTTACATTTGCAAATCTAATCTAATTTCTGAGATTTAGTATGTTTAAAAAAGGAACTATACTTTATAGTATTTTTAAGAATAAATGCCCGAAATGTAATGAAGGTGATTTTTTTGAAGATAACAATCCGTTACATTTAAAAAAAGTAATGAAAATGAATACTTATTGTTCTCATTGCGGATTTAAATATGAAATAGAGCCTTCTTTTTTTTATGGCGCCATGTACATTTCATATGCTTTGACTGTTGGATTGGCAATTATAACATTTATTATATTATACTTAATTAACTTAGATTTACTATATATATTTATAATAATATTTGTCAATTTAGTACTATTTACACCATATACATTACGATTGTCTCGGCTTATTTATGGTAATATTTTTATTAGTTATGATCCGAGTTATAGAAATGAGGAAGGGTTGAAAACTACTCGTAAGAATCATTAACGTCTTCGCAAGGAACGGAAGTATAAGTGACGTAGCGATCTCATTCTATGGAATGCTTATCAATAAGATTGCCACAAACGTCCCGATAGTTATCAGTTCTCTCTTGCAAAGACATAAACATTTAGTCAAATCGAGATAAAGAAATTTCTTTATCAAGTGGATAATTATTTTCTAAATGATCGAATAATTTCATAGCCATTTTAGGTGCCAGCATAACTCCCCTTGTTCCTAATCCGTTTAAAATAGCCAACTGTTTATGTTTTTGATGTTTACCAAGTATAGGGCGTCTGTCTTTTACGGTGGGTCTAATACCTGCTACATGATCTACAATTTCAAAATCAACAGAAATTACCTTTTTTAATTTGCTAAGTAGTTCATTTTTGCCTTCTTCAGTTGGCAACAAGGTTTTATCTGTCCAATTAAATGTAGCACCTACTTTATAATAATCATCACCCAAAGGCATTACAAAAATCGAAGCTTTTAATAAATGGTTTAGTTGTAATTTAGGCGCACGTATGGTTATCAATTCTCCTTTAGCTTCACGCAACGGAATATCTTTAAAATACGGATTCATTTTCACTCCAAATCCTTCACAAAAAACGAGACGCTTTGCTTTAATATTTTTATAATTAACGAGCTGGTCATCAAATTCAATTAAAGAATAATCAAACTTTTCTAATCGCAATTGGTTTTTCTTTATCAAATACTCTTTATAAACTTCCAGTAAATTTTTAGTGTCAATTTTACCCGTTTTAGTAAGTTTACCCAGCCCAAAATTAGCCTTAATGAATTGATTTGTATTCTGAATGATTTCCGGAATCATATAGGTATCAAAAAAAGGTTTATCACAAGCACTAAACCAATTATTTTGCTCTTCTACTGAGTTGAAAACCCTATAAATATCTATTGGATAGTCTAATTGGATATTTAGTTTTTTCTCTAAGTTTTTATAAAATGGTAATGCTATTTGCAGTTGATCATTGCTATCCCAAACTGGAGTAAATCGTTTTAAGATTATTGGATTATACATTCCACCGGCGACTAATGAAGAGTTTTGCGAATTGTCTTCAAAAGCGATAAATGATTTTTGATGTTTTTCTAATTGTTCAGCAAAAGCTAAACCTGCTAATCCAAATCCTACAACGATATAATCTATATTCATATAACAAAGGTAGGGTTTTAAAATAGTGATTAAATGACAGCAGTCATCAAATCATTAAGTTAATTACAACAAAAATTCGCCAATATCTATCTTAGTTAACGGAATATAATTACGAGAATCATATTTAAATGGAATTATCTCGATAACCATCGAGAGAGTTAAGTGTTTTAACTATTTAGCCAAAAGTGTGACTCTTCAATTAGGATTTTGAAGCTTCGAAGAGTGTTTTAAAAAAAAACTCCTGCACAAAGGTAGGCAGGAGTTTCGCAATATACTATAAGTGAATTTTTAATAATTCCACATATCTAGTTCTTTGTTTCTAACACTTTCTTTCAATCGATCAGATTCTAATACTTGAAACAGCGCATTTCCTTTAATATATTCAGCTACATCTCTGTTTCCATAAATATTTTCTTCTCTGTAAATGCTTGCCACAAAACGACGTGCATTTAACAAATGATCGTAAGAAATAGGATAGGATGAATTTTTTTGATTGAATACTTTCATTTCGTGGGTAATCTCCCTGGCACTTGGGTACCATACCCAGAATAATTCAACTGCATCTTCATCACCACTATCTTCATCGATAAAATTAACATCAGGCGCAACTGGTGCAATACCTAATAATCGGAATTTCAATTCACCTTGTCTCTTATCAAAATACCACATTCCTTTAATTTTCAAACCTGTAATATCACCAGAAGTTAAATCTCTTCTATCGATATATTCATCAGTGATTTCTTCTCCTGCATTTAACATTTCAATACCGGCATCACTAGTATCTATTCTAGACATACGAGCTTCGATATCTTTGAATGTCAACTTGTTTTCAAAATAAGAATCGTCATACACATCAATAATTTCACCACTTTTGATTCCTCTTAATAATGTATCATAAAGAGATCTTCTATTAGAGCTTATATTATTGGTGTCTATTGGATAATAGAAAGGTAAATTGATTTTTTCATTTAAATCAATATATTCCCATACAATTTTAGACCAAAGTATATCTCTATCATCGACATAGCCATAAGGTAATGGTGCGTCGTTATCAGCTGCTAATTGTTCAACTGTTTTCATTCCTATTTCTTCAGGAATCTTTGCATTTAACAAGTTAGCTTGTGCGTTTATTGTACTGGTTGCTACTACGGCAACTCCAAATACAACTAAAAAACCTCTCCAATTCATCTGTTTATATTTTAATTTAAATTCTGTCAGATGGAACATTACTCTAACAAAATAACCATTTCTTTCGTAACGACTATTTTGTTAGTGTAAGTTTCATAATACTTCTATTAATTTGTTATTGTAATATTTAATGGACCTACTTTCTTTAAGTAGTAACCACTATTACCGCCTAATGACGCCTTTACATCAAATATACTAACCATATCACCAGATTTAGCTTTACCAAGCGCTCTGATAGCAGCAGCATTTAATCGTGTACCATTCACTTTTACAGTTGGTCTACCTGGTACTTTTATACTAAATCCTGATACATTGATCTTTAAATCGAATACAAAATCTGGTAAAATTGCACCTACTCTAACTTTTTGCAATGAGCTTTTAGGCATTTTAATCGTACCCCACTGACTACCTCTAACAGCTGTCATTGGTGCTGGAATATCTCTAATTCTAAATTTTTGTTTAGATGATACAGATTCTCCAGTTGGCAATTTACCCGTAACATTAATAGAAACCTCTCTACCTTTACCCGGGCTTATCATATATTTACCAACACCTTTTACTTTTCTCATACCACTCGCTGACGCTTTAATATTATTGTCTGCTACACCAGGCATTGAAATTGTAATAGGGTTTTGTACACCTCTATATACTACATTCATTTTGTCTGCTGAAATCACGGCTCCGTTAGGCTTCGCAACTACTGCATACGTTTCATTAATTGGTATTTCAACAGGCTCGCCGTTTTCCATAAAAACGAACTTTCCTTTTACCTCATTTTCACCAACATTACCTGCAGGGAAATCTAACACTGCTCCTCCACCTTCAATATTCGTAATTTCTTTACCATTTACGATAACTTTTGAAGGTTTTAAACTAGCGTCATAACGACCTAATACAATTTTACCTTTAAAATTATTACCTTGTAAAGTAGCAGAATTATCTGGTACTAAAATAGTAGTGTAGTTACTCATAGAAACATCACTTTCTAATTGACCTTGCACCATTGCTGATAACATTTCAGCTTCTGTAGTTTTTACATCAGCTTGCATTTGTGATAAGTTAGTAACCGTAGTAATTAAAGGAAAACCTTCGTAACGATTTCTTAACCAAGGTTGTTTACCTTTACCATCTTTCAATAGTTGATCAGAAGTATCAAAGCGTTTGCCAACATTTTCAGCAATACTTTTATACCCTTTTCCTAAAATTTCAGAAACTTGAGTTCTATAATTAGTTACTTTTTCTATAAATGCTTTACCGTTTGGTGAATTTTTATCTCCAGCAAAGAAATATGTATCTCCTTGATCTGTACCGTCCATAGACTCATAATTAGTCTTATCTTCTACTTTTGCAGTTAAATCTGTTTTCATTTTTTCAATAAATGAATTAAAGTCTAAAGATAAAGCCTGAATTTTTTGAGCATCTGTATTTAGTGTTGCAAATTTTTCTGGTTGCTCTGACGCTTTCGTTGCTAAACTAGCATACGTCGCACTATTTTTAGTGTTCGCTGTAACATTTGAATCTGCCAGCTTTTCGTTCATGAAACCAAATGCAGATAGAACTTGTTTTGACATATTCATTGCTAACATCGCAATAAATACTAAATACATCAAGTTAATCATTTTCTGCCTTGGTGATAGTTTGCCTCCTGCCATTTTTTCTAATAGTTTTAGGGTTAGTTATTAGGTTAAAATACTAATTATATTATCTATTAGACATTGCAGACAGCATACCTCCATAAACTCCGTTAAGAGATGATAAGTTTGTTGCTAACGATTCCATTTGATCTTTTAATTTTTCAGTGTTTTCCGCTACAGCTTCACTCATCTCTGCTTGTTTAGCAGTAGAATCATACTGTACTTTATATAAACTGTTTAAAGATTCCATTTGACTTGCAGCCAATGTAAGTTGCTCGCTATATTTATTTGTAGCAGTTACAGAATTTGCCGCTGGAGCAATATTCTCTGCTGCTTCAGCAAAACTTTCAATGCTCGTTGATAAACGACCCATTTTTTCTGAATCTAAATTTGCCTCATTTAGCATTGCATCTAATTTATCAGATAATCCTTCACCGTTAACGCCTCCTTTTTCTGAGCCTTCTCCTCCTGCTAATTCAGGATATACTAAAGACCAGTCTAAATCTTCATCTACCGATTCAAATGCTGATACTGCAAAAATTATTGCTTCTGTTAATAGTCCGATTGTTAACATTAATCCACCTGTTAAAGGACCGATACTAAAGTGTAATATTTTGAATAATGCTCCAACTAATACAATTGATGCTCCTAGTCCGTAAACCATATTCATAAATTTCTTTTGTCTAAGTGATTGTGCCATAATTTTTAATTTTTTTGGGTTTTAATTTTAATCGTTTTTTGGGTTAATTAAAGTTTGGGTTAGTTAAACTTATATTTTAATATATTATTGTATTCTGGTTATTATTTTTCTTTCATTTTAGTTCCCATATAGTCTTGTACAGTTCTAAAACCTATATAGCTTCTTGCCGAGTCTCCATATTCATAATCTCTTGTACTTACTTCTAAGAAGTATGCTACATCTTTCCAAGAACCTCCACGAATTACTTTTCTTTTATTATTAGAGTCATCAACATTTGGATTCATAGTAGAACCTAAATAATATGATGCTGGGTTATACGCTGTTGCTGTCCATTCTGAGACGTTACCAGACATATTATACAATCCATAATCATTAGGATTAAAAGATTTCGCTTCCATAGTATATAATGCTCCATCGGCTGCGTAGTCTCCTCTTTCAGGTTTGAAGTTTGCTAAGAAGCAACCTCTATCGCTGACAGTATAAGGACCTCCCCATGGGTATTTTGCATATTCCAGACCTCCACGAGCAGCATATTCCCACTCGGCTTCGGTTGGTAATCTAAAGCTAGGTACTTTACCTGATTCTTTCTTTTTAGATGACCTCAAGAATTTATTCTTCTTTTGTGTTCTAAAGTCACAAAAAGCTTGTGATTGTTGCCATGAAACACCTACTACCGGATAATCATTATAAGCTTGATGCCAGAAATAATCTTGATGCATTGGGTCATTATATGAATAATTGAAATCTTTTACCCAAACAGTAGTATCTGGGTACACTTCTACTACATTCTTTTTAATAAAGTCTTTTCTATTACCACTATTACGAGCAGCACCTTCTCTATCAAAAGTAAAATATAAGTATTGTAATTTTTTTGTATCTATAATTCTTCTACCATCAAAACTTTCAGTAATTGGAACATATATACTATCCATTGCTTCTGCATAATAAGCATCTGGATATTCACTAACATTCCATATTAATTCTGGTTCCCAATTCAAGGCTTTACCTTCGGTCGGAGAATTTAAATCACCTAAACTACCATAATTGTCCATCATATATTTATAATATACATTGGCAGTAGTATCAGGTTCAGCAAATTTATATTTTTGAATCCCTGAAGCATCTCCATCTCCTGCTTGAGGTCCAGCATCAAGGTCAGCACTTGCTGCACCAAAACCTGCTTCTTCGGCAAGAATAGCTAATTGAGTTCTTGCTATAGAATCTCTAACTAAGATAACAAATTCTCTATATTCACTATTGGTAATTTCTGTTTCGTCCATATAAAATGGTCTAACAGTAACAGTTCTTGTTGGCGTATTTAATGCGCCAGCAATATCTTCATCTGTTTTACCCATTGTAAAAGCACCACCTGGAATTAATGTCATTCCTAATGGTTTTTCTGGAAAAAATTTCTTTTTAGATCTAACACCTGTTAGTTCTCCTCTATCACTAGAACCACAACTCGTAGCCAACGCTAGGACGGCAAGTAAAAAATATACGGTTACTTTTTTCATAAATGTAAATTTATTATCCCGTAAAAAGGGAGCAATACTATTCGTTTTTATTAAAACACTTTTAATTTAAAATGATTGTTTGATTTCGTAGAATCACTTTAAGAACGTCAAAAAAATATATTTAGTGTATAACTAATTTAATTTTCTGAAAGTTTTCCACCATCTTTCGGGGATTACCTGATTACCTGCTCTTAAATAATCTTGATACGTACATGGTATTAACGCACGCTTTGTAACTTTATTATGAAAATGTTCAACTTCCATCCACCATCTATCACTTTTGTTACTTTTATAGAAGTTAATTGTAGTGTCTTCTATAGGTACTATGTATTTCTTGTAGTCCTTTTTTGAAGTAAAAGGATATTCGTTAATTCTAAAATTATACCCTTCGATAAAATACCAAATCATTTGGGCAATTAAATGTGCTGTTTGATCCTTTTCATCTAATTTGGCATTATATTCATAAATACCAAATGATGAAACCTTATCGCTAATACCGGCGTAACGCGAAATAGCACAAACAGCCTCGCCATAAAATCCATTGGGTACAGCATTTTTATTTGCAGGTGCTTCTGACCTTCTTATAGCACCAATATCTATACTCACAATATCAGTATCTCGCATAATAGGCTCTACCAATTTAATATCAGTGGTAACTTCACCTAACCTATAACTATCAAAATGCAACTTTTTTAATAAATCTATTTCTTCTTGCGAATTAAAAAAAGTTTGATATCCTATATTATGGTAATTAAACAGATTGCTTGGTTTTTCCATTACAATCTTACTCAAAAAGGATTCTGATGAAATTTCTTCATCAATATTTCCTAAATCAAATTTCGAATCAACCACTGTTAGATTTACAGTTTGCTCTAACTTATCATATGCTCTATAGTTAGCATACGTCAAATCTTGCCCTCCTCCTATAATAATAGGTATAATATTATTCTTTATAAGATGCGAAATAATTTCTTGCACTGCAAAATAGGTATCTTCTTCATTATTACCTTGAGGAATATTACCTAAATCAACAATTTTTGAAAACCAATTGCCAGGAAATAATTGATATAAATATTTACGAATTACACTAAAGTTATTTCCAGTTCCAAAATTATCAACTGCCCTTCTCCCTTCTTGCACACCTAAAATAGCAATATGTGCATCTTTGATTTCTGGCAATCCATTCTTTTTAGAATGTATCTCAATACTTTTACCCAATGATTGATTTGATAGCATTGTTGTATGAGCTACATCTGCATCCTCAACCGGTAAAAGGAAATCAAAATTCATAAAATGTAGTATTGTAAGAATTTACTTTTTAGTCGTTTTTCTTTTAGCTTTTTTCTTCTTTTTGGGAGTTTTCTTTTCGATAATAGCTTGAACTTCTTCTAAAGTTAGTTTCTCCGCATTCGTAGTTTTAGGCATTTCAATCTTCATTTTACCTTTGATAATATTGAACCTACCCCATCGTGCTTTTTCAACTCTTATTCCTTCTTCTTCCCAATTATGGATTAATTTATCTATGTCTTTTTGCTTTTTGGTTTCAATTAATTCTTCTATATCAGCTTGGGACAAATTATCATAATCATATTTTTTATTGACATTGATAAAAGTATTATTCCATTTTATAAATGGTCCAAATCGGCCTACTCCCTTTTGAACAGGCATTCCTTCATATTCTGCAATAGGGGCATCAGCTTTCTGTTTTGCTACAATTAATTCAATAGCTCTATCCATATCAACCGACATGGGATTTTCGCCTTTATCAAGTGAAATAAACTTTTTACCAAATCGAACATAAGGCCCAAACCTACCATTAGCAACAATTACTTCTTCCTCTTCATAATTACCCAACGTTTTAGGTAATTTGAATAAATCTAATGCTTCTTCAAAAGTGATATTACCCAGTGTTTGTTCTCCTTGCAAACTAGCAAATTTAGGCTTTTCTTCATCTGTAGCTTCTCCTATTTGCACCATGGCACCAAAACGACCTAAACGAGCATACATATTTTTACCACTCTCTGGGTCAATACCTAACAATCGTTCTCCTTTAGCACGTTCAGCATTTGCAGTCACATCTTCCACTGTAGGGTGAAAATCAGTATAAAAATTTTTAATCATAGAAGACCAATCTCCTTTACCATTTGCTATATCATCAAATTCTTCTTCTACTTTTGCTGTAAAACCAAAGTCTAAAATAGTTGAAAAATGCTCTACTAAAAAATCGGTTACAACTTTACCAATATCTGTTGGTACTAATTTTCCTTTATCAGAACCTACTTTTTCTACTAAGTTTTTTTCGCTAACAGCATTGTCTTTTAACCTTAATTCTGTATATCCTCTTTCAACTCCTTCTACAGTTCCTTTACTCACATATTCTCTTTTTTGAATCGTAGAAATTGTTGGAGCATATGTTGATGGTCTACCAATACCTAGCTCTTCTAATTGTTTTACCAAGGAAGCCTCTGTAAACCTACCTGGAGCTCTAGAATAACGCTCAGTTGCAGTAATATAATTATTATCTAACACTTCATTTATAGAAAGTTTGGGTAACATTCCTTCTTGTTCTTCATCTTCATTATCAGTACCTTCTAAATATACTTTCAAAAAACCATCAAATGTAATCACCTCACCATTGGCTGTTAAAATTTTTTCATTTTTAGTATTTGAAATTTTAACATTGGTGCGTTCTAATTGAGCTTCGCTCATTTGAGAAGAAATTGTACGTTTCCAAATTAAGCTATATAATCTATCTTCATCATGACCAAGAGAAACACCTTGTTTACTCATTGTAGTAGGTCTTATTGCTTCGTGAGCTTCTTGAGCGCCTTTTGATTTTGATTTATAATTTCTTGGCCTACTGTATTGTTCTCCATAAGAAGCAATAATCTCTTCTTGAGCGGCACTTTTAGCATCTTCAGAAAGATTTACACTATCAGTTCTCATATATGTAATCAAACCTGCTTCATATAATCGTTGCGCTATCATCATCGTTTTGGCAACCGGAAAATAAAGCTTACGTGATGCTTCTTGTTGTAATGTAGAAGTTGTAAATGGAGCAGCAGGAGATTTTTTTGCAGGTTTGGTTTGCAAATCGGCTACTTTAAAATCGGCAGCCATGCAAGAGTTTAAAAATGTTTCAGCTTCTTCTCTTGACGGAAAATTTTTAGGCAATTTGGCTTTGAACTTCTTTCCTTCAGCATTTGTAAACTCGGCATCAACTCTATAGGATGCTACCGGATTGAAATTTTCTATCTCACGTTCACGTTCAACAATTAATCGTACAGCTACAGATTGTACACGGCCAGCAGACAAACCACCTTTTACTTTACGCCATAATACTGGCGAAAGCTCATAACCAACCAACCTATCTAACACTCTACGTGCTTGCTGTGCATTTACTAAATCATAATTAATACTTCTTGGATTTTTAACAGCTTTTAAAATGGCATTCTTGGTAATTTCATGAAAAACAATACGCTTGGTATTTTCTTCTGTTAATTTTAATTGTTCAAATAAATGCCATGCAATTGCCTCTCCTTCTCGATCCTCATCACTTGCTAGCCAAACTGTATCTACTTTTTTAGTCAAGTCTTTCAATTTCTTAACTATCGCTTTTTTATCCGTAGGGACTTTATAGTTTGCCTTAAAATCTCCATCAACATTTACCCCAAGTTCTTTTGATGGCAAATCAGCTATATGACCATAACTCGATTCAACTTGAAAGTTTTTACCTAGAAATTTCTCTATGGTTTTTGCTTTTGCTGGTGACTCTACTATTACTAAATTTTTTGCCATGTACTTTAAAATTCAAAGGTTTAAAAAAACGATTTTGAGATTGCAAAAGTATATAGAATTTTTGAATGTTGTCTTTTTATTACATTTTAGATCATTTTTTACGAATAATTTAACTATTAATTTTCTGCCAATATGTCATACAATGTGAATTTTGGTTGTATCTTTGCAATCCAATTTTTCATATATAATGAGTGCTGAAAAAGTCATAGAAGAAAAAAAACAAGGTCAAGCCTTAGTTACTGAACATGTTAAAGGTAATAGCAAAAAGCTATTTATAGAAAGTTATGGTTGTCAGATGAATTTAAATGACAGCGAAATTGTAGCTTCTATTTTATCTAACCAAGGTTTTAACACTACTCAGATACTAGAGGAAGCCGATTTGGTATTGGTAAACACATGTTCCATTCGTGAAAAAGCCGAACAGACCATTCGTAAACGTTTACAAAAATACAATGCTGTAAAAAAAGACTCTAATAAAAAGATGAAAATTGGTGTCTTAGGCTGTATGGCTGAGCGATTAAAAACCAAGTTTCTAGAAGAAGAAAAAATGGTTGATTTGGTGGTTGGTCCTGATGCGTACAGAGATTTGCCAAATTTGATCGAAGAAGTAGAAGCCGGTAAAAATGCAGTTAATGTTATCCTCTCAAAAGAAGAAACTTATGCTGACGTATCTCCCGTTCGCTTAAATTCAAATGGTGTTTCTGCCTTTGTTTCAATTACAAGAGGATGCGATAATATGTGTACTTTTTGTGTAGTTCCTTTTACACGTGGTAGAGAACGTAGTCGTGATCCGGAAAGTATCATCAAAGAAATTAAAGAACTTACTGATAAAAACTTTAAGGAAGTTACATTGCTAGGACAAAATGTTGACAGTTATTTATGGTATGGTGGCGGACTCAAAAAAGATTTTACAAAAGCATCTGAAATTGCCCAAACAACAGCTGTAGACTTTGCTCAGTTGTTAGATATGTGTGCTGCCGAATTTCCGAAAATGCGTTTTCGTTTTGCAACTTCTAATCCTCAAGATATGAGTTTAGACGTCATACATGCTATGGCTAAACATAAAAATATTTGTAAATATATTCACTTACCTGTACAATCTGGAAGTACGAAAATATTACAAAACATGAATCGTCAACACACTCGAGAAGAATATATCGAGTTAATTGACAATATCATGAAAATAATTCCTGACTGTGCGTTGTCTCAAGATATGATTACTGGCTTTTGCGATGAAACAGAGGAAGATCACCAAGAGACATTATCTCTGATGGAATATGTAAAGTATGATTTCGGATTTATGTTTGCATATTCTGAAAGACCCGGAACATTGGCTGCTAAAAAAATGGAAGACAACATACCATTAGCAATTAAAAAAAGACGTTTGGCTGAGATTATTTCATTGCAACAAGAACATTCTCATTACAGAACCAAACAACATGTTGGTAAGGTAGAAGAAGTATTGATTGAAGGAACTTCAAAAAAAGCTGAAACACATTGGAAAGGCAGAAACACTCAAAATACAGTTGTGGTTTTTCCTAAGGAAAATTATAAACTAGGTGACTTTGTAAATGTAAAAATTGAAGATTGTACCTCGGCGACTTTACTTGGTAAAGCTGTTGGATATTCTGAGAATAATTAAAAAGTCAAAAGACCGGAGGCGGAAGACGGAAGTTTCCTACAAGACCGCAATGACTTTATAGGTATACAATCCTAAAATTGAAATTAGTTGAAAATAATTAAATTTAAATTTCCCCTTTGGGGAATTAAAAGGGGCTTATGGAAAACATACAACCAATAAAACAACGATTTGGTATTATCGGAAATGATATCCATTTGAATAGAGCTTTAGAAAAGGCTATTCGAGTTGCGCCAACTGACATTTCTGTATTAGTAACAGGTGAAAGCGGTGTTGGTAAAGAAAGTATCCCAAAAATAATTCACCAATTATCACACAGAAAACATGCAAAATATATTGCTATTAACTGTGGTGCCATACCAGAAGGCACAATTGATAGTGAGCTATTCGGTCATGAAAAAGGCTCATTTACAGGCGCTACTCAAACCCGAAGTGGTTATTTTGAAGTTGCGGATGGCGGTACGATTTTTTTAGACGAAGTTGGTGAATTACCACTTACTACCCAAGTACGTTTATTACGTGTATTAGAGAACGGAGAATTTATTAAAGTAGGCTCTTCAAAAGTTCAAAAAACCGATGTTAGAATTGTTGCTGCCAGTAATCTTAATATGATGGAAGCTATCCAAAAGGGAAAGTTTCGTGAAGATCTATACTATCGTTTAAGTACGGTAGAAATCCACCTACCTGCATTGCGTAAACGAAAAGACGACATCCATTTATTGTTTCGGAAATTTGCATCAGATTTTGCTCAAAAATATAACATGCCCACGATTAGATTAGAACCTGATGCATTGACTATTTTGACAAATTACTCGTGGAGAGGAAACATTCGCCAGTTAAGAAATGTAACTGAACAAATATCTGTAATTGAAAAAAATAGGACTATTTCTGCTGAAACACTTAAAAGTTACTTACCAGATTATAATTCTAATTTTCCTGCTTTAATAGATGGTCAATCTAGTACCAGTGATTTTGCAAATGAACGTGAAATTCTGTATAAAGTGCTATTTGATATGCGCAATGATATTACCGATTTAAAAAAGTTGACACTAGAATTAATGGAAAGTGATTCTACTATCAAATCGGAAGAAAATGCACAACAATTAATTCAAAAAATTTACGGAAAACCTTCTGAAGAAGAAGAAAGTAATTTAGTAGAAATTATTCCTCCACAAAAAACTGAAACATATCAATCTACACCAAGTAGTTTTAACGATACATATCAAGATGCTGAAACTATTGATGAAGCATTATCATTGCAAGAAAAAGAATTTGAAATGATAAAAAAAGCATTGGAAAGAAATAATAATAAGCGAAAATTAGCCGCTAAAGAATTGGGTATTTCAGAACGTACTTTATATCGAAAAATTAAACAATATGATTTATAGATAATTGATTTGTTATCACAATGGTTATAAAGAGTATTATCATTGCATTTATTATTTCTCGAGATCTATTTGTTTAAATTGGTATTGCTCTAAAATGTTGATCAAAAATCGTCTTGTTTCAATAATTATTTTAACTTTGAAAAAATGAATAAAACAATAGTATCAGTCTTAATTATATTACTTTTTACAACACAAAGTTGTGGTGTATATTCGTTTACTGGAGGTAGTACGGGCGATGCTAAAACTATCCAAATAGATTATTTTCCTAATAGTGCTTCGTTAGTTGAACCAACGGTAAGTCAAAAATTTACAGTTGCGCTACAAGACTTGTTTTTACGTCAAACAAATTTAAGTTTAACTTCATCTGGAGGCGATTTACATTTCGAAGGTGAAATTACAGATTATAGAATTATTCCTATAACCGCAACAGCAGATCAAAGAGCTGCACAAAACAGGCTCAATATTTCTATTCGGGTTCGATTTTATAATAAATTAGCTGAAGATGATGATTTTGAAAAAACATTTTCATTCTATTCTGATTTTGATGCGAATACTCAATTAACAGGTACAGCTTTAGAAGATGCACTCACCGAAATTTTTGAGCGTATAACACAAGATATTTTTAATGCATCAGTAGCAAAATGGTAATATGAACATCACTGAATTTACATCACTATTGCAGTACCCTGATGCTGTTTCTATAAAACAAACGAAGGCTATAGAAGAGATTTTAAAAAGTTACCCATACTTTCAAGCGGCGCGAATTATTCATTTAAAAGGCTTAAAAAATCAGCACAGTTTCAAATACAACAATGCATTAAAAACTACTGCAGCATATACTACCAATAGAACAGTATTATTCGATTTTATTACAGCTGATACTCTAGACACTACAGACACCTTAGAAAAAGAACAACAAATTATTTCAGATAGTGAAATTATTGATTTAGAGGTTGTTAAAAAACCACTAGTAAGTAACCCAGTAGCAATTGAAGATACTCAGCCTAAAAAACTTCAAATAGTTGAACAAAAATTAAAGATTGGTAAACCGTTAGTTTTTGATCTTTCTGAAATGCACTCATTTAATGAATGGTTACAAGTAACCTCTTTCGAACCAATCAAACGACAAGTAATTAAATCAACTAAAACACAAAAAGGAAAAGAAAAGAACTTTGATTTAATTGAGCAGTTTATTCAGAATAAACCAAAAATAAAACCAGTTTCTTCAACTAAGACTATAAATATTGCTGTAGATAGCACTACAGAAAATAAAAGCTTAATGACCGAAACGCTGGCTCGCGTTTATTTAGAGCAGAAACAATACGATAAAGCCATTCAAGCCTTTAAAATTTTAAGTTTGAAATATCCAGAAAAAAGTGGTTTCTTTGCTGACCGAATTAAGGCGATTAAATTTTTAAAACAAAATAATACATAAATCATGTCTTACACATTATTTTTAATCTTGATTGTTATAGTAGCAATATTGCTAATATTGATAATAATGGTTCAAAACCCTAAAGGTGGTGGTCTATCATCTTCTTTTGGTGGTCAAGGCTCTCAAAATTTAGGAGGAGTTCAGAATACTACTAACTTTTTAGATAGAAGTACATGGACACTAGCAATAGCACTTTTTGCCCTAATATTATTATCTAATTTTGCAATTGCTAGAGACACCGTTGATACTAAATCTCAGCTTGAGAACACCATCAATGAAAGAGAGGCCTCAGACATAGCGCCTGTCAATACTGAAACGACAACAGTTCAAGATTCAACAAAATAATTCAAAATTAACTTTGAATTAAAAATGCCAACGAAAATGACACGTTGGCATTTTTTATTTATATATAATAAGTATAAGTAACTGAAATTTTTATATAAAATGTCTATCTGTCATATTTTATAAATTGGCACGTTTTTCGACCATTGGTCATTAATTAAATTAACTAAAAACATTAAAAATGAGTAAAATAAATATCAAACCTCTAGCTGACAGAGTTGTTATTGAACCATTAGCTGCTGAAACTAAAACCGCTTCAGGAATCTACATCCCTGATTCAGCTAAAGAGAAACCACAACAAGGTAAGGTTGTAGCTGTTGGTAAAGGAACTAAAGATGAACCTACCACTGTAAAAGTTGGTGAAACTGTCCTTTACGGAAAATATGCTGGTACAGAGCTTAAACTCGAAGGTGGTGATTATATTATCATGAGAGAAAGCGATATACTTGCAATCATATAATTTGTTGAATCGTTAATTTGTTTATTCATGTATCCGTCAAAAGTATGACGATTGCATAATTCAACAATTAACTTAAAAATATATTAATAAATTGTCTCCATAAGTAAGAAACCTTACAATTACACAATTTAACACTTAAACAAAAAAACAAGAAGAAAATGGCAAAAGATATAAAATTTGATATAGAAGCACGTGACGGATTAAAACGTGGAGTTGATGCATTAGCAAATGCAGTAAAAGTAACATTAGGACCAAAAGGTCGAAATGTAATTATCGGTAAACCTTTCGGGGGACCGCAGATAACAAAAGATGGTGTTACCGTTGCAAGAGAGATTGAGATAGAAGATGCATTAGAAAATATGGGAGCTCAAATGGTAAAAGAAGTGGCCTCTAAAACAAACGATTTGGCTGGTGACGGTACAACAACAGCGACCGTATTAGCACAAGCTATTGTAAAAGAAGGACTTAAAAATGTTGCTGCAGGTGCAAATCCATTAGATTTAAAAAGAGGTATTGACAAGGCGGTGAGAGAAATAGTATCTGATTTACGAAAACAATCACAAGTTGTTGGTAGTAAAATTGACAAAATAAAGCAAGTAGCTTCTATTTCGGCAAATAATGATGAAAGTATTGGTGATTTAATTGCAGAAGCTTTTGAAAAAGTAGGCAAAGAAGGTGTTATTACTGTTGAAGAAGCGAAAGGAACTGATACGTACGTAGATATAGTTGAAGGAATGCAATTTGACAGAGGTTATTTATCACCATATTTTGTAACTGACTCTGAAAAAATGATAACCGATTTAGAAAACCCGTATATTTTATTGTATGATAAAAAAATATCTTCAATGAAAGATTTACTACCGGTTTTAGAACCAGTTGCTCAAACAGGTAAGCCTTTATTGATTATTGCTGAAGATGTTGAAGGAGAAGCATTAGCTACATTAGTAGTAAATAAATTACGTGGTTCATTAAAAATTGCTGCTGTAAAAGCTCCTGGATTTGGCGACAGACGTAAAGCAATGTTAGAAGATATTGCTATTCTTACCGGAGGAACTGTAATTGCAGAGGAAAGAGGCTTTACATTAGAAAACACAACTATTGAAATGTTGGGTACTGCAGAAAGAGTAACAATTGACAAAGACAATACTACTGTTGTAAATGGTGCCGGTAAAAAGGCTGATATTAAAGGTAGAGTAAATCAAATTAAAGCTCAAATAGAAACTACTACCTCTGATTATGATAAAGAGAAATTGCAAGAACGTTTAGCTAAACTTGCCGGAGGTGTTGCCGTATTATATGTTGGTGCAGCTTCTGAAGTTGAAATGAAAGAAAAGAAAGATAGAGTTGATGACGCTTTACATGCTACACGTGCTGCTGTAGAAGAAGGTATTGTCGCTGGTGGTGGTGTTGCTTTGATAAGAGCAATAAATGTATTAGAGAAAATTGCCACAAATAATTTGGATGAAACCACTGGTATACAAATTATAGCTCGTGCCATTGAAGAACCTTTACGTACAATTGTTGAAAATGCTGGTAATGAAGGATCAGTAGTTGCAGCTAAAGTACTAGAAGGTAAAAAAGATTTTGGCTTTAATGCTAAAACCGATGAATATGTAAATATGCATAAAGCAGGTATTATTGACCCTACAAAAGTTACACGAATTGCATTAGAAAATGCAGCCTCTGTAGCGGGTATGATCTTAACAACTGAATGTGCATTGGTTGATATTAAAGAAGATGCTCCTGCTGGAGGAATGCCTCCAATGGGCGGTGGCGGTATGCCAGGCATGATGTAAGGATGAATCTTAACAAGCAACGTTAAGCTTGTTTATAATTATTAATAGTAAAAATGCTATGTCTCGAATAATAATCGGACATAGCATTTTTTTATGATAAGTGTAACATGAAAGATAAATCAATCGTCTATTAATTATGTATATTTATCATTCCATGAAAAAAAGATTATTTCTCATATTATTTATATTCCTGTACTCAACCATTCTGTTTGCAACAAACAACCCTAATGCAACACAAGAATTACACTTTCCCAAAGCAGAATATATTGGAGAAAATACGGTTCGTATTCCTTTTAAACTAGTAGATCATCTAATAGTCATAGAGGCTGAGGTTCTCAACAGAAAAGGAAATTTTATCATTGATACCGGGTCACAGAATTTAGTATTGAATACTCGTCATTTCAAAAACACGAATAGTTTGCCCAGTTATGCTAGGCATTCTGGTATTAGCAGTGATATTGACGAAGTACGAATAAAATGGCTAAAGAAGCTATTAGTTAGAAATTTTAGTATTACCAATATCAAATCGGATATCATCGATTTATCTAATATAGAAAGTAATAAAAAAATGAGCCTATATGGAATTATTGGCTATAACGTTTTAAAAGATTATGAAATCTTTATTGATTTTCATTTAAAACAAATTACATTATCTCGTATAGAAAAGAACGGTCATAAAATCGATAACCTACCTTACCTAGAAGAAATTAGTGACACGATTAATTTTAGATTAAAAAAACACACTATCATTCTTACATCTTTTGTTAACAAACAAAAACTAAATTTCGGTTTAGATACTGGAGCCGAGGTAAATTTATTAGATAAATCGGCTTCAAAAAAAATAATAGAAAATTTTAAAACTCCGAAAAAACTTATAATGATTGGTGCAAGTAATAAAGAAGTAGAAGTTTTGGCAGGCAAATTGTACAAAGTAAAATTGACCGATAAGGTTTACTGTGGTCCTATGCGAACCATTATTACTAATTTAAGCAGAATGAATATTGCATATGGAACAGAGCTAGACGGAGTTTTAGGTTATGAATTTATTGCTATGCGCAGAATCATAATTAATTATAAAAAGAAGCAATTGTATTTTGTAAAATTACCATTTAACAACTAATAATGTTTAAAATTAAAATTTACATATTACTTATTTTTAGTGCCTTCATTACCATTAGTAGTGCACAAAATAAATCTCAGTATATAATAGAAGGGGATGAAGTGGTTTTTAATTTTGATGCAAGAAATTATAAGAGATTTAATAAAAATGGTTCAATTTTCAGTTCAAAACTAAATGAAATAGATATAAAAGAAGTAACTGTTGCAGGAAGCTTTAATAACTGGTCAACCAATCAATGGAGAATGAAAAGAACCGGGGAATTTACATTTGAACTTCATAAAAAATTAAAAGATTTTGATGATGAGTTTTCTTGGGAATTTAAATTTGTAATAAACAATCAATATTGGGCAGAACCGGATAAAGAATTTAACAATATTAGCGAATCATCTCAAAGAAGTTTTTGGTTTAGTAAAATTTATAACCATAAAATGTATACGGCAAAACCTGATACTAATGGTAATGCACATTTTTATTTAAAAGGATACGAAAATGCTAATAGAGTCATTTTATCCGGCACATTTAACCGTTGGAACGAAGAAGACTTTAAAATGAAGAAAATTAAAGGTGGATGGAAAATTAGCTTAAAGTTAAAACCTGACACTTACGAATATAAATTTATTGTAGATGGAAATTGGATGGAAGATCCTGACAATCCAAACAAGGTGTATAATGAGCATCTAACATTTAACTCAATATTAAACTTAAAAAAGCAAACTACTTTTGAATTAAAAGGTTATCAAAATGCTCGTAAAATTATTTTAGCTGGTTCTTTTAACTCTTGGAATAAAAAAGATTTTGTTATGAAAAAAAGTAATAATACATGGTATTATTCCTTAAAATTAGATGGTGGTAAACATCATTATAAATTTATCGTAGATGGTGAATGGATTATAGACCCTTCTAATCCAGTTAAAGAATATGATGAGTATGGAAATATCAATTCTGTAAAAATGGTTGATTAAATTCCAAGCACTAAACCATAAACTGTGTAAGTTGTAAAAAATAGCTTGGGTCATGACCCAAGCTATTTTTGTTTAATTTTAAATTTTATACAGTAATGAAGAAAGACGAATTATTTAACGACGAATTTTTAA
>Ga0209633_10000695_pt1 | contig 37935 bp, 33 predicted proteins | sample Cruoilmetagenom1_FD_187290 | JGI IMG/M metagenome (GOLD analysis project Ga0209633, IMG submission 187290) | Oil polluted marine microbial communities from Coal Oil Point, Santa Barbara, California, USA - Sample 1 (SPAdes) (version 2) | ecosystem: Environmental > Aquatic > Marine > Oil seeps ...
AATAATAGCTACTCCGGCTAAACCATGGCCATCAGCTGCACCGGAAACAGCGGAGACAATCATACCAATAATAACAAAATTTAAAAAGGCTAATAAATAGAAAAGAATATTTCGTTTACTAAACATTAATTTTTGTAATATTGATAAATGAACAATAATATAATTTTAATCATTCCAGAAAGCCTTTTTGCTTAAATGTTATTTTAGTAGCATCATTTAAATCATAATCAACTAATAATTCTTTTTTTACCCAGGCATATTTTTCAAATTCATCATTGAGTTTTATTTCTTGGTTTATTGCAGTACAATCAAAAATTAAGTAGATCATATATATTTTCTCGGATGTTCCATCGGGATAAAGTTTTGTTCGGGTATCATCGCGGAATGTCCACGGTTTTATTTCAGAAAGTTTTATTTTATCTCCCAATTCCTCTCTTATTTCTCTAAGCAGAGCCTCAGTAATGCTTTCACCTGGTTCCATTCCTCCTCCCGGTAAACCCCATTGATTGGGATATGCACCTCGTGAAGCAGGCATTTTACATATTAAATATTGATCTTGTTCATTTTTAATTAACGGGCATACAATTATTCGTGTTTTCATTTGAAAATAAAAAATTATGATAAAATTTCACATTTTAATAATGTATTAATATTAGCAATAATTTGCTTTATATGTATGTTTTATTCAACAATTTGTTAACTCAAAAATCTCATTTTGGGAAAAAGCTAAAATTTATTTTGTTCAATATCACATTAATTTGTAGTTAATATAGAATAACTTTATTTAATTAATATAGTACCGATAATCAATATCTATAGTTGTAGGCCTGATAATTGGAAACAAAAAGATTTCGATTTATAAAAGGTACTAGCAGTTTGTAATAATGTATTGGTATTTATTGTATGAGGGAAGAACAATGAATTTTAATGGGCATTTAAATACCCAGATTAGCAGTGACGAAAGAGTAATGTCTGAGTTGCTTGGTAATGCTTTTAGGTCGGTACAACAGCAAATGAGATTATCACCACTTAGAAATTATTCATATTCATCAGCTAATAACGCAAGATTTAGATTAAATCTGTATGCAATGAATACCGGATTTCTGGAATATTTCCTTACTTCTAAGCTTAAAGCTAATTCAAAGTTATATATTTATGATCTGCGCAAACATCTGATTGAAATTATTTGTCATGCAGATCCGGAAGTAGTTGAAAATCTTGAGCAATTGATTCTGGATAAAGAACTGATTTCAAAGTTAGTTGTTAATACAATAAGTGATGATGAATATAAGATATTATCAAAAAAAGAATTACTTAAGGGCTATCTCTTAAATAGAATAAAGGAATATCATTATTCTGTAGGGTTAAAACTTAAGTTAATGTCCAGTTCCGATTCGAATAAAATTAAACCTAACTTGATAGCTTACCCGATAACAAAAGTTTTTACTGAAGACGTTTTTGGAGCCGATCACAAAAACAGTTATGAATTTCAAACTAAATTTTCTTACAATATTTGTATGAAGTGTCTTAATTTATTCTCTGAAGAAGTTGAAGAGATATTTGGATTATGAGAACATTATACCCTTCGTTAAAACAGTCAAGCATTAAAATTACTGTATATAGTCTCACTTGTATCTAATTCTTATTAGGACATTAAGTATTAAATAGCAAAAATAATACTATTGAATCTTGAATCATTATTTTTTATGTTGACATCGTATTCGCTGCAAATAATTAATAATTAGCCAATAATATACTTTTGATTATTTGAAAACCTCATTTCTAAATAGAACCATTAAAGTTACAACTAAATCTAAGTTTTTAGGCGAAATAAGATTTCCCAAAGGGGCTAATCAATTTTGCAAAAACATAAATACTTATGTGTTTAATAGTAACACAGTAGTTAGCTGGTAAGAGGAATTATTTGAAAATATAAAATAATTATTCATCCTAAATTGAGAGGTTTACCATGAAAACACTCGCACTTATAATGTTTATTCTATTTCTAGCACTTATCAATACCAACGTTAGTCAAACTAGGTACATTTCTTCATCTCCAGATTTTGAAGATCATCTAGAAAACACAAGCGTAACTACCATTGTATTTAATGAAAATAACGAAAGTTATAACTATAACAATTCGACACTTAACTTGGCAGGCGTAACCAAAATTATCGAATTCAGAAGAACAAATATTAATAACACTATTACTCTAAGTAATATAACATTTAATAATTGTGGAATAATTAAATTTAGAATTCGTCATAACGTAGTAATAAATATAGAAAATAGCTGTAATTTCAATTTCTCAGAAGGTGGGGGGATAATTTTTACCTTTGATCGTTCTGAAGATCTATATCCTGCTGGCAACGAATCAAATATTACTATAAAAAACAGTGATTTTAATTTAGATTGGGATAATCCCTCTCTGAGTCTTGAGAGCTCTAATCAACTTTTATTTTTTAAAAAAGCTGATTATCCTGATGCATCATATATAAAAAAAGAAATTGAAATTAAAAATATAACAGTTGAAAACTGTACATTAACTGTAAATAATAATAGGAATATAGTTTCCGAAACTAATACAATTACTGCAATAAGTTTTAATAGAGATTCCAATTATGTTCATTGTTCAAATATTGAAATATCTGATTGCAAAATAGATTTTGATATGGATGGTTCTAATACTTATTCCCCGAGGAATGGTACTTCTGGTATTAATTTTTCTAATTTAAATTCGACAAGCAACCCTAATCAATACAATTGTCGAGAGTATAATACTCAAGCATATTATTATAGTTATAACAAAAATATTGATATAATTAATAATATCTTAGAAACCAACAGCAAGAATCCTAAAGTTGGAATATTTGTGCAAGGTCCTTTTGAGGATGTTGATCTCATAAATAATCAAGTTTACAAATTTGGACTTAATTATTGGAACGGTTCAGCCGTTCATTCTGATGGTGCAATACATTTATATGGAGCAAGAGCCTCAGTTTCAGGGAATGAATTATTTTATAGCGATGATATTAAAGATATATTATTAAAAGATAATACTGTAACATCATATGGAACAGCCATTAATATTATTGGAGCCAAAGTTGTTCGGGCTGAAAATAATTCGATTACTTTATTAGATTGGAATCATTATTCTAATTCACCTTATAATTTTGACTTAACGACAACAGATAGACTCGGACTTCATATAGCTACTGGCGATTATAAGGATGCAGTAAGACAAACTTCACAAATAATTATTTATAACAATAATATTTATTGCAATGGCGAAGAAGGGACCATTGGTATTCTTGCAAAGGGTATTAATGATTTTCATATTTATGAAAACTATATTTATAAACCAAACACAGCGGGTATATTGTATTGGGGCAATGATGGTATGGAATATTTGAATATAGGAGAGGCAATTATTGAAAAGAATGAGGTTGATTTTAATTCACAAACCTTAGATGATTTAAATTCATATTTTTATTTAAAAAATTATGGTAATAATCTTGGTGGGATCAGTTTTTTACGATTAGATAACGGAGAAGATTATTCTGATGAATTTTTATATATCAGAAATAATGATATTCTTAATACTACAAATATACCATTTAAACCTTTTTTGGACGAAACCGAATCATATATTAATTATTGGCTTGGCGCTGGCTTTAATGGTGGTCCATGGAATATAGGTGATTTTAATGGTGACGGTAAAGATGATATAATGTGTCCTACCAGTACAAATTATGGAGCAAAAGTATGGTTTTCAAATGGCAGTAATTTTTCCAATCAATATCAAGGTACGTGGTTATTAATAAGCAATAATGGACAATGGTATATAGGAGATTTTAATGGTGATGGTAAAGATGATATAATGTGTCCTACCAGCACAAATTATGGCGCAAAAGTATGGTTTTCGAATGGGAGTAATTTTTCCAATCAATATCAAGGAATATGGTTATCAGAAAGTAACAATGGACAATGGTATATAGGAGATTTTAATGGTGATGGTAAAGATGATATAATGTGTCCAACCAGTACAAATTATGGCGCAAAAGTATGGTTTTCGAATGGCAGTAATTTTTCCAATCAATATCAAGGAGTTTGGCTAGATTTTGCAAATAATGGGAATTGGTATATTGGCGATTTCGATGGTACTGATGAAGATGATATTTTGGGGCAATTAAATCAGTATGGCGGTTCAATTGTTCATCTTTCCTATGATTACAATGGACAAATGAATAAAAATAGTTCTAACTTAGAAACGAATAACCATTTTGTGGAAGTTCCAAATTCGTTTGAATTATTTCAAAATTATCCCAATCCATTTAACCCTCAAACAACAATTAGTTTTTCATTAAGGAAAAACGGATATGTAAGGCTTGATGTTTTCAATTCTCTTGGTCAAAAAGTCATAACTTTAATTAATGAAATAGTGACAGCTGGAATTCATCAAAGAATATTTAATGCTTCAGAATTATCCAGTGGTATGTATTATTATAGAATTGACACTGAAGGTTTTAGTCAAACGAAAAAAATGATTTTGATAAAATAATTCCAATTGTCTAGTCCTTAAATTTTTTCAAAAGCAGGTAAATTTGGGTGGCTTATCATTGGAGTAGCGCGGTTATAATGAAGAAATGGAAGATAAGTTATATTGAGTGTATTAGTTAAAATATTAGTTGGAAGTATAATTTTTGTTGGACTACCAATAATAAGTTGGGGAATAAGTGATATAAAAAATTATTTTAGTAATGATATTCGTTTAATTTATTCAGTAGGAATTATTCTTTTCCAAATTATTCTTGTATTAAAATTCCCGAAAATAGGTAATAATCGTGGAGATGGTAAAAATACAATAAAACGCCAACATTTTGTTGTTGTATTATTACGTTTAATACCTTTATTGATACTTATTATTGCTGCTTATAGCGATAGTACCGAACTATTAGGAATTTTAAAATTTAATGCAAGCAGATTTATTGGATTGATAATATTCTTTGCTGGATTTACATTAGCAAATTGGTCGGAAATAGTATTGGATAAGCAATTTAGTGTTGAAGTAACAATACAGAAGGATCATGAACTAATTAAGCATGGTCCGTTTAGATATATTCGTCATCCCCGCTATTTAGGAATAATAATGTTTGTATTTGGGCTCGGTTTAATATTTAATTCTTGGCTAGCTATAATTTTGGGAATAATCTTAGTTGTCACATTATTGTGGCGAATTATTGATGAAGAAAAGTTAATGTTAGATGAGTTTAGCGAAGAGTGGAAAACATACAAAAAATCAACATGGAAATTAATTCCATTTATATATTAGAATTTAAAAGCAGTATAACCCCTTAAACCTACCTTCGGTAGACAAGTCTGGCAAATTTATCAGCCTATGGCTAAGGTAGACAGGGTAACTAAGTTAGTGAGTAATAAAAATTAAGGTGAATATGAAAAAGAAATACTTAGCTCAAATTTTTATAATTGCATTATTTTTTGGCTGTGAAGAAGATAATAACTTTACTGCTGATACTGGAATTGTGCAATATATGTCGTTTGAAGGTGGATTTTATGGAATTATGGGAAATGATGGTGAAAATTATCTACCTGATAAATTAACTGATGAGTTTAAAGTAGATGGATTAAAAATTTATTTTGAGGGAACAATTACTGATTTACCAACAACAGTTCAATGGGGTCGAACAATTAGTATAACAAAAATTCAAAAAATTGAATAATTATAAAACGACCTAATAAATTGCTCAAGACAAAAAGGAAAAACAGCCATTCCAATTATAGAAACAATAAGAAATTATGGACTTGAGCTAATGAAAGAGGAGGGAATTGGAAGAAAATAAAATTAATACGATCATATTATATACAATAACTGTCTCTTAATAATTAACGATCTTACTTAAACTTGTGAGAAATATTAATCTGCAATTCATAACATCTTAACCCGAATTTCTAATTCAAAATCGTTTCAAATGCAGGTTTGTAACACAAAAGCAGGATAGATAAATATTTGAATTAGTAGTTTCTCACTTGTATAGGAATATTCTGGTGATGGAGAAGTTTTCTTTTTGGCAACCTATTGGATTAGTTATCATTAAACAATAATTTTAAATTAAAATATTATTATTTTTATTTCGATAATAAAAGATAAATATCTCATTATTAAATATTCTTATTTCTGAATATGACCTTATCTAGATCTCTAGTTACAACTGTATTGTCAAGATATCACTTTATCTTTTCAATTATATTTGTTTTAACGTTTACTAGTTGTGGAACAAATCAGATTATCATTTCTCCTGACTATTCGAATCAATCAATACAAAATCTAGCATTGGAAGAAAATACCAAAGTTATTGAGGTAGTTGATAATAGGGAGAATACTAGTAGCATTGGAACTGCTCAAGTAGGTTTGTTTAATAAAGAAGTGCCCTACCAAATTGATGAAGAGCTATCTAACTTTGTGAGACGATCTATAAACAATATGATTTTTGAAAATATTGATTCCTCCAAGATATTACCAATTAAAGTAGTAATAGATGAATTCAAAGTTTATGAAAAAACTGGAATGTTTTCTGAAATAGGTTACTTTGATTGTAAACTTAATTTTATTTATCCATATACTGATGACTCACTGATTGTAATCAATACAAATTCCCGTAAAGAATATAGTGGGATGGATGTAACAAATTCTCTAGAGGATTTAATATATTCCGGAATTGCTGAATGTGTTAATGACTTTGTAATTCAGTTCGAAAAGAAAATATCTAACTATTTAGTTGAATCAAAAATAAGTACGAGAATATTCCAATACCAAGCTCAAGATGATTTAACTAATAAGATTGCTGTAAAATCGGAAGTGATGGAAAACAATGATAATATAAATATTGGGTTTTCATATTCAACTGGAAATGATGTTGATTATGGTGTACAACTGTTGTATCAAAAATATGATTCATTAAGTTCAAACTTATATGGTGGATTTGGTTACTCAGTCCAATACATTAGATTAAAGGACACATATGTTTTAAGTGATGCTTTTTTCTTAAACTATAGTTATAGATATGCTTTACGATACTACTTACATAACCAAAATGATGGATTATATTTTGGTGGATCATTTAAGTTACTTTTTGGATCTGAACGAATAAGCTATTTAGATGGGGAAGACTATAACTTTTTCTTTGGTGTTACCGTTGAAGAAGCAATTGGATATTCGATAAATGATAATGTAATGCTGGAACTTGGTTCATATCAAATAAAATTATTTAACTCTGACCTTCTATCAAGTGATGTAGGTTATTTTTTTGGAATACTAATCGGGATCTAAAACTCAATTAAATGATACAACAAGAAAAATCAGCAAAGGTTGTACTAACATTTTTACTAGTTTTTATTTCATTGATACTAAATGAAAGTACTCATTCACAATCAATAAAAGTATCGGTTGGTGTGGGATATCAATTTCATCTTGAAGGAACAAAATCTCATGGATATATTCTTCCATTCTTTGATAGACACAAAGTAGCTTCAAATTCAATAAACGAGTTTTATTGCAACACTGAGAGTTTCAATATAGGTGTAGCGTATAAGTTTAATTCGCGCATTGCAAAAAATTTTAGTTTAGGACTTGATTTCGAAAGAAGTGTGTTATCAAGTAAGTTTGATGAAGTAAATTTTATTTTAGGTGAGGTTTTAAGATTAAATTTGCTAACTCCTAACATTGGATTTGGAAAATATCTTGACGAACATGGAAACATAATTCTAATAGGAAATCTAGGTTTTACATTAATGTTTGCTGGAGGAGAGACACGATTTGAAGGATTTAAATTCTCTCATAATTATAACACAGAAATATTTCTTAGATTGGGTTTATCAGTTGAGTTTGAAGAAGTAATTAGTCCGAATTTTGGGTTAGCAGTTGGAATACGAGGATTCATAGGCAACCATTCAAGAGATATTGTTAATGTTAAGTATGATAATGAATCAACAACATTGGAACCAACTGGAAGCAGTGACTTACAAGATAATACTATAACTCCTTTCATAAATATACAGTATAAATTTGGTCTATAGTGAATAAACAGATTCTAATTATTATTGTTATCATTAACATAATTCTCACTTCTTGTTACGAGGAACCTATGGGGGTTGGTGTTGTAGATAAAATTGATCCATCTGTTGAGTTAATTAAACCGCTTGATCAATCTGTATATAGTGATGCTGATAATAGAGTAGAATTCAGTATTCATGCCGAAGATTTTTGGGGAGTCGATAGTTATTATTTAACAGTCAATGATCAAAGGATGCAAGATTATGAAGTAATAGGTGGAACCGGGTTTAGTATTTCCTTATTAAAAGAAGGAGTCAACCAAGTTTGGGCTACAGCAATTGATAATTATGGAAATCTTGGTCAATCTGACACAGTAAATATTTACTATATTAAAACTATCAAACTTATAAATCCTATTATGAATATTGATTTATTTGATACTGATTCTGTTTATACATTGAATTTAAACACAATCTTTTATGACACTTTTGACAGTACATCAAGATTTGAATATTCTCGAACTGTAGATGACTATTCAGGAAAATATAATGTATCGATTATAGATAGTTTACTGACAATCAATACGTTTAAATATTTCAGTGGATCAGGAAAAATCATAATCACCGCTTCAAAAGACGATGGACGTAATGCTTCAATAGAAATATTTTTAAGTATTGAACAAGCTGAGGAATATATTCGAATCCGTGTTCCTGATGATAATTTTAGAAAAATATTGAGACAATACTATAATTTTACAATTGATGAAACATATATTATTGGAAATGAAGTTCTAAGTTTAGATAGCCTTAATCTTGCATTTGGATATACTATTGAAGATTTTGAAGGCCTTCAAAATTTTAAAAATATAACTTATCTAAATATATCTGGTCATAAAATAAAGAATGTTGACTTTACTTCTCTAACTAATATTAAAAGACTTGAGTGTAACTCCTGTGATTTTATTGAAGATATTGATTTTTCACCATTATTACAACTTGAGGAATTGGGAGCTCTTTTTAATTATTTCTATCTAAATCTCGATGTTTCCAATAACTTAAATCTAAAAAAGTTGTCACTCTCATCAAATATGGAGACAATTAACTTAAGTAATAATACAAAATTAGAGTATTTATATTTTGAAGGTATGCGGAAAATAGATTTGTCAAATAATATGAAATTGAAAAAAATAAAGATCTTAGAAAGTCAAATTATGGAAATTAATCTTGAAAATAATATTGAATTGAATGAGGTAGACTTTACTCGTACTGGACTAACAGAAGTGGATTTAAGAAATAATCAAGAATTAATCTCAATAAAACTTAATGACAATCAACTATTAGTAAAAACAATTGTTTGGGAGCTTCCCCTCCCAAGTTATATAGCACTTGAAAAAGATGAGCATAATGTACTCGTAATTAACCCTTAAAAAATACTAATTTATTTAAGATTTATTTGGGGAGATAGAAATCAACATAAAAGTCTAACTAATTTCTTTTTAAATTCATAATTTAGTTAAATCTAAAAACTGAAAAGTAAAGAAGATTTCCTCTAATGAGAAGATTTTTGATTACTGAATTGAAAGAAAAGAGCAATAAATCTGCTATCATTAAAAGAAATGCAAATCCATGTAAAGCAAAAAAAGTGCGACTATCAAAGATAATCACACTTTTTAGAGGCGACGATCGGATTCGAACCGATGAATAAAGGTTTTGCAGACCTTCGCCTTAAGCCACTTGGCCACGTCGCCAAAATTTTCTTATTATTAAAATAATAAAAAAGAGTAAAACAAAGCAGAAAAAAAAATCCACCTAAGTGGATTTGAGCGGGAGACGAGACTCGAACTCGCGACAATCACGTTGGCAACGTGATGCTCTACCAACTGAGCTACTCCCGCATACAGAATTATCAAAAAACTGAACTGAAAATATAATATTGTTTGCTTTCTTAAGCAATAGTAAATTTTGTGTTATTTTCTTGCCCCGTGAATAAATCCTCTATACGGACGTGAATGTTGAACAGTGATAAAACATTCATTATCAATGGTTTCAATGATTTTTTTTGCGTCTTTTAGATCTCTTCTTCTAATAATTATGACCAATAAAGACATTCCGCCGGAACCACCTTCAGCTGGTAATATTGTTACTGCAAACTCAGCTTTTCGCAATTCATCGGCAATTTTATCGGCAAAATACAAAGAGATGATATTTACCTGAACATAACCTAAAGCAATTTTTTCTTCCAATGTAATTCCAACGATATTACCCAGTCCAAAACCTAATGCGTATCCTATTAGATTATATGTATTATCCATATTCTGAAATATGTAACGCATTGCAAAAATCCAGATTAGCACTTCCAAAAATCCAATTGAGGCAGCCAAATACTTTTTTGCTTGCACTACCATAATAGTCCTAAATGTTCCTAGAGAAACGTCAATCATACGGAGGCCCATTATTAAAAGTGCACCTAAAATTTGTTCCATCATGCTTCCTATACTTTTAAATTTTATTAATTACTGATGCTACGAAAAATTACTATTCCAATGAAACTAAAAATCTCAGGATTTATAATTTTTACTATTTTGGGATATTCTGTTTCACTTAATAATGATATAAATTTTTATCCACATCACCTAAGTTAATTAGCTAGTATATAAAACTAAATATTTAATTTGGAAAAATACTTACACAGCTAAATATTTTGTAATTTTGAGGCAAAAATTACGGGTTTTAATGTACGAAAGAGAAAGAGAAGAATTAATAGATACTATTAGAAAAAAAGGTATTAAGGATGAAACGGTACTTTCTGCAATGGGAAATGTTCAAAGACATGAATTTGTACAACAGATAATGATACCCCATGCTTATAAAGATGTTGCGTTACCAATTGGTTATGGCCAAACAATTTCTCAGCCTTATACTGTTGCTATTATGACAGAGGCTTTACAGCTAAAAAGGAATAGTAAAGTATTGGAAATCGGTACCGGCTCCGGATACCAAGCATCAATTTTAAGTGAAATGGGTATGCAGGTATTTTCTATTGAACGAAATGAAGAGATTTATAGACAGGTGCAAAAATTTTTTGATCAAACTAATTACAGAATTCATTGTAGATGCAGTGACGGCACTATTGGCTGGAGTGAATTTGCACCATACGATGGAATTATTGTTACAGCCGGAAGCCCATCTGTTCCTGAAAATCTAAAAAAGCAGCTGGCAATTGGCGGTAGATTGGTAATTCCTGTCGGAGATAGAAAAAATCAATCAATGAAAATATTACACAAAATTGATGAAGATAAATTTAGAACTTCCGAATTAGCAAATTTTGCATTTGTTCCATTAATAGGCAGGGAAGGTTGGAACCAAAAGTAATTGTAATAATTGGTCCTACATGTAGCGGCAAAACCAGCTTAAGTCTTAAAATTGCCGAAAGAATAAATTGCGAAATTATTTCAGCTGATAGCAGACAGGTTTATAAGTTATTAAATATTGGAACTGCCAAACCTACGGTTGCCGAATTAAATCAGATCCCTCATCATTTAATCGATTTTCTTTGTCCTGATGAAGAATATAATGCAAGTAAATTTGAAAAAGATTCGCTTAAAATTATTTCAAGTCTATTAAGCAGCAATATTATTCCAATTATTGTTGGCGGTTCCGGTCTGTATATAAAAGCAATTATTGATGGAATTTTTGATTCAGTTGATACGGATGAAGAATTTAGACAAAAAATTATGCAAAAAAAAAATCTATATGGCAATCAATTCATATATGATCAACTACTTAAAAAGGATCCAAAGACAGCATCTACCCTTTTACCGCAGAATTGGAAAAGAATAATTAGAGCACTGGAAGTATTGCATTTAACGGATAAACCAATATGGAAGCATCAAGAGGAACACAGAAGGGAAGTGAATTTTAATTTTGTTCAATTTGGCTTGGAGTGGGAAAGGGAAGTGTTATATCAAAATATTGAAAACAGGGTTGATGAGATGATTGGTTCGGGATTAGTTGGTGAAGTAAAAAATATTTTAAGTAAGGGATTTAAAAGGGAGCTAAATTCACTTAATACAGTTGGCTATAAGGAAATTATTGATTATTTGGATGAGAATATTTCATTTGGGCAGGCTGTTGAATTAATAAAAAGAAATACCAGAAGATATGCTAAAAGACAGCTTACATGGTTCAGAAATGATGAAAGAATTAATTGGTATAAAATTTCTTCGAAAAATAATCTGGACGATATATCAGAGAAAATAATAAATAAATTTGAGTTGTTGTAGATTAAATTTTCTTTGAATATATTCTTGAATAAATATCCTCCAATAACTAATAAATAGTATGAAAGAAAAAATTAGAATAGCATCCGGACAAGGATTTTGGGGTGATTTAATTGATGCTCCTTATGATCAGGTTTCAAACGGTGATATTGATTACCTGGTAATGGATTATCTGGCTGAAGTTACGATGTCGATACTGCAAAAGCAAAAAAATAAAAATCCTGAATTTGGTTACGCAAGAGATATTCCTCCTCTAATGAAAAGAATTCTCCCGATTTGTAAAGAAAAGGGTATAAAAGTTATTACTAATGGCGGTGGTGTTAATCCTGTTGGTTGTGCTAAAGCAATAATAAAAGTTGCACAAGAATTAAATCTCTCCAATCTAAAAGTAGCTGTTGTTTTGGGTGATGACATAAAAGATCAAATTGATGAACTTGTTTCAAAAGGTGAAGAATTAAAGAATATGGAAACCGGGGAATCGATTGTTACTGTTAAGGAAAAACTTCTAAGTGCAAATGTTTATTTAGGTGCTGCGCCAATTGTTGAATCTCTTAAATTAGGTGCGGATATAGTTATTACCGGAAGAACTACTGATACCGGACTTACATTAGCTCCAATGATTTATGAATTTAACTGGTCAATGGATAATTATAATTTAATGTCGGCAGGAACTGTTGCCGGTCATATATTGGAGTGTGGAGGACAAGCATCGGGAGGGAACTTTTTAGGTGATTGGAAATCTATCGAACTCTCGAATATAGGCTTCCCAATTGCAGAAGCCTATCCAAACGGAGAGATAGTAGTAACTAAACATGAAAATTTGGATGGGAAAGTTTCTTATGAAACTGTTGCGGAACAATTGGTTTACGAAATCGGAGACCCAAAAAATTATATTACACCTGATTGCATAGCAGACTTTACAACAATTAAATTAGATGAAATTGGTTCCAACAGAGTGAAAGTTTATGGTGTAAGAGGGGAAAAAGAAACTGATACATTTAAAGTATCTTGTTCTTATGAAGATGGCTTTTCTTCCTCGGCTAGTCTAACTTATTCTTGGCCGGAGGCATTAACAAAAGCAAAAGCAGCCGATGAAATATTAAGGAAAAGATTGGAAAAATTGAGTTTAGAATTTGATGAAATTAGGACTGAATTTTTAGGTTATAATTCTTGTCATGGCCCATTATCAAAAGAACTGGATGAAGATAAAATAAATGAAATTGTATTGAAAGTTTCGGTTAGATCTCATGATTATAATTCAGTTGATAGATTTGGTAAAGAAATTGCACCATTAATATTAACCGGTCCTCCTAGTGTTACAGGCTTTGCCGGAGGAAGACCAAGACCCAGCTCTGTTGTTGCATATTGGCCAGCATTAATTAAAAAAGAATTTATCAAGCCGGAAGTAAAAATATTGGAATCATAAAATGAGAATAAAACTTTTAGATATTGCTCATGGCAGAAGCGGTGATAAAGGTGATGCAGCAAATGTGGGCATTATTGCTAATGACGATGAGGGATATGAAATAATTAGAAAGCATTTAACAGTGGAAAAAGTTAAAAAGCACTTTAGCGGAATTTGTCTTGGTGAAGTAGAAAGATACGAACTGCCTAATATTAGAGCATTGAATTTTTTACTTCACAATACATTAGGTGGGGGCGGAACTGTTTCACTTAAACATGATGCACAAGGGAAAACACTTGCTGCAGCATTGTTGAGAATGGAATTAGAAATTGAATAAATTGTAAAATAATAATAATTTGTGATGGATGTTTTTTTGAATGCCGGAATTACTTGTTAACTGTAAGTTGTTTCGGCATCTCTATTATAAAAAGGGAAGCGAGATTATGTTTGAAGAACAATTAAAATTGATAAATATCCAGAAAGATAAACTAGAAAAACTAAGAGGTTATCTTTGACATTGATAATAAGATAACGAAAATCTCAGGGTTAAAGTCTGAAACTGAGATTGAGGGATTTTGGAATAATCAAAATAGAGCCCAGGGAATCTTGCAGGCGATAAAGAAAGAAGAAAATTGGGTTACTGATTTTAATAATGTAAATGAACAATATACTAATCTTTCAGAATTTATTGAGCTTGCTGAAGATGAAAAAGACGAATCTTTACTTCCTGAGATTGAAAAAGAGTATAGCGAATTAGAAAAAAATATTGCTGATCTTGAATTTAAAAGTATGCTCAGTGGCCAGGATGATGATAAAAACTGTATTATGACAATACATTCCGGTGCCGGAGGTACGGAAGCTCAGGATTGGGCGGAAATGTTATTTAGAATGTATTTACGTTGGGGCGAACAAAATAATTTTAAAATGCAATTGATTGATATTTTAGATGGAGACGGAGCAGGGATAAAAAGTGCAACTCTTGAAGTGTCTGGTGATTTTGCATACGGTTACTCTAAGGCAGAAATTGGTGTGCACAGATTAGTAAGAATATCTCCCTTTGATTCCAACAAAAGACGGCATACTTCCTTTGCATCAGTGTTCGTAATTCCAGAGGTTGATGATTCAATTGAAATCGATATCAATCCTGCTGATTTGAAGATAGATACTTACAGAGCTGGTGGCAAGGGTGGACAAAATGTGAATAAAGTAGAAACAGCAGTTAGAATTACACATGTTCCAACAAATACAGTTGCGGCATGTCAATCAGAAAGATCTCAGTTGCAAAACAGAACTAATGCTATGAAACTTTTGAAAGCAAAATTGTATCAAATAGAATTAGAGAAACAATCAGCGGCGCAAGAAGAAACTGAAAAATCGAAAATGAAAATTGAATGGGGAAGTCAGATAAGATCATATGTTTTCCATCCTTATAATATGGTTAAAGATCATAGAACAAATATAGAAACTTCAGATACGCAGGGCGTTATGGATGGAAATATTAATCAATTTATTAAAGGATTTTTGTTAAAGTTTTCGCAAGGATGATCCATTAATTAAAATTGATTACAACTTAATTCATTGCGGTAACGGTTAATCATTAAAACTAAAATCTTGGATGATGATTTTTTTTGGAAGTGAGAACTAATCCTTTTATGATTTCAATTTTTATAATATCAGTTTGAAAATGATATTAATATTTTTTAAACTATAAGAATTCATTAACATAATATTGTAGTAATGTCAAAAGACAAACAAGATTTTTTTGATAAAGTTTATAAAGTTGTCGCAAAAATTCCATTTGGAAAAGTGTCAACTTATGGGGCAATTGCAGAAGCATGTGGAATTAAATCTTCAGCAAGAACTGTAGGATGGGCTATTAATGGAACCAAATCTTCTGGTCTGCCCTGTCACAGAGTTGTAAATAGAAATGGTGAATTGACAGGCAAACTTCATTTTGGCGATCCGAATTTAATGGAAGATCTATTAAAGTCAGAAGGTATTGAATTTACAAAGGATGGAAAGGTTAATATGGAAAAACATTTCTGGAATCCGAAAAGACAAAAAAGAAAAGCAAGCAATAAATAATTTAGTAATATTAATATCTTTTTACTTCAAACGAAGAAACTCCACCCTCTATGTGCATAATAATTTTTTCTTTTGCCGTATCATAATTTTCAGTTACATAATAATCCGAATCTCTTTTTTCAAACTCGTCTAAGTCTTTGCTCATCAAAACCATATCTCCGTTTATTTTACAACCTGAAGTTTTTGGAATATATATTTTTAATGAGGCAGCTCCCATATCAACATTTACATAAACAAGATCCGTCTTATCGCCGAGTTTTATTCTTGTATCAGTTGCACCTGTATTTAATACAAGGTTTTTTACTTTAAAAGGGATCAAATTAAAATTAGATTTGGCCGCACCAATTTTAACATCTAGAGTGTAAGTAGGATTTTCATTCAAACTAAGCTTGAACTGGTTTTTATAAGAACCGCCAAATAATTCTAGGTCCAATTTTTCCATAGTCAAATCGACCCAAGCAACACTATCTTTTATTTTTCTTTCAAAATTATAGTTCCCGATATTTCCTCTTGAATATCCCTTTACAAGTTCAGAAGTAGTTTTTTCAATATTAAATTTACCTGCGCCTGCTTCAATACTTAAGTTCACATGCTCTATATTATTATCATAGTCAAGCTCATAATAATTCTCTGAATAATTTTTAATATGTCTTCTATCAAAATCATAATTATCAAACATTCCAAAGAGGTCATTGAAAAACCCAAACGCTAAAAATGCTAGGATAACACCCATTAATACACTAATTATTGGTTTTACAAATGTTCCCTTAAAAATAACAGCAATTCCAATTAATATTATTATTATTGGCCAAAGATCCCAAATAGCATACCAATCTATTATGAAATGAGTATATCTGCCAACCAGATACAATGAACCAAACGTTATAAAGAAAAATCCCCAAAAAAGTTGAGATGATTTCATGATGATTTCTCGGATTTATTGAAAAAATTAAATATCATTGCCATACCAAGTATAACCAGGCCAATTGCAAAAACAAACTCGAAATCAAAAAAAGGAATAAATCTATCAAATAAAAATATTGTTCCAATCAGTATTAATAAAGCACCAACTACTATTCTCCCGTTAGAAGACTTTGGCTCTATATCTAAATTACCAGGAGATTGATCCGGCTTTTCTTTTACTGTTTCATCAAGATTTGATTTATCTTCACTATAATTTTCTTTTACATTTTGTTTATAAGGTTTAGCTGGAATAACTATCCACATAATAATATAAATTAGTAAACCTATGCCGTGAAAAATAGTAATTAGAACAATAATTATTCTAATTATAATTGGGTCAATATCTAAGTATTCGCCTAATCCACCGGCAATACCTGCAATTACTTTTTTGTCCTGCGATCTGTATAATTTTTTTTCCATACTATACTCTATTTTTTAGCACCTACTTTTTTAGACGCTGTTTTTTGTTAAAAGTTACAGGATCGCAAGCTCTTATTTAAAATTAAAATGAACTCAAGCTAAAAAGTGTGATATTTACAATTGTTTATAAAAGAATTCAAAGTGTTGGGGAATCATTTTTTTCCAATGTTTTCTACTGTGATCTCCGGGAATAGAAATAAATTTTGTATCTAGATTATGGTCAATGCTTTTTTTTGCAAAATTTAAATTGACCTTATAGGCAAAATCTTCAATTCCACAATCTATAAAAATTTTTTTATCAGAATGTATGGTGCTGTCTAGCAAGAAATATGCTGAATTACTTTGCCAAACTTCGGGAAAATCTTTAATAGAGCCTATTCCTTCTTTGATGCTCCAACGATCCGGAAAGTAAGTTAAGTCTAATATACCACTTGTACTTCCAGCACTTTTAAAAAATTTAGGGTTTTTTAAAAAAAGAGTAATTGCCCCATGGCCACCCATACTTAAACCTGAAATAAAAATATTGTTTCTATCAATAGAATAGCTTTTTGTCAGATACCTGATAAAATCATTCCAGAAAAATTTTTCAAATTGGATATCAGATTTTAACGGATTATTGATATACCATGAATCATAAAATCCATCCGGACAGGCAATAATAAAATTATAGGTATTTGAATAATCTTGAAGATTAACAATAGTATTCCATTGAGTGTAGTTCCCACTATACCCATGCAGCAAAATAACTAAGGGGTATTTCTTTTCATTATTATAGTTTTCCGGAGAGGATATAAGAACGGAATCAGGACTAGGAGTAAACTTGCTTTTTATAACTATAATTTCCGGATTTTTAGTTGAGCAAGCAGCGAGAATAAAAGTAAAGATTAGATAAAAACTTAGTTTTTTCATAGTAAGTTAAAAATGATGTTTATTTGATTTAAAAAAATTGGATAAAGTATCAGAGTTCCATATTTTTCTTAATTGCAAAATTGATTTTAGGTCAATAATGAAAATTGGTTTGTGCCAAATTAATCCCATTATCGGAAATATTGAATACAATAAATCTAAGATATTATCCGGTTATAATAAAGGTGCTGCAGATGGAGTTGATTTGGTTATTTGTCCGGAACTAGTCCTTTGCGGATATCCGCCTCAAGATCTAATCGAAAAAGACGAATTTAGAAAAGCTGTTATAAACGCCACAATTGAAATTGCTGAAAAAACTAACTCGGTTGGATTGTTATTTGGAACAATTACTGAAGAATTTGATAATGTCGGTACGGGAGTTTATAATTCGGCGGTACTTTGCTATGATGGAAAAATTCAATTTGTTCAGCATAAAACATTAATTCCTAATTATGATGTATTCGATGAAGTAAGATATTTTGAGTCGGCAAAAGATGTGCAAGTTTTCCAATTTAAAAGTGAGAAACTAGGCATATCCATTTGTGAAGATATTTGGAATGATGCTGATTATTGGAAACATCGGTTATACGAAAGAGATCCAGTACAAAGACTTGTGGATAAAGGCTCAACAATACTTTTAAATATTTCTGCAAGTCCCTATCACTATGGTAGAAGGGAAGAGCGAAAAGAAATGCTTTCAGTTCTTACTAAAACAAATGGTCTTCCTTTAGCTTATGTATCGTGTGTGGGCGGTCAGACAGATTTAATTTTTGATGGTGCTAGTTTATGTTTAGATGGAAAGGGTAATCTCGTAAAAATCGGTAAAAAATTTGAAGAAGACTTTATGATTTTTGATTCTACTAAAGAATATAAACCTTTGAATAAAATTGAAAAAACTTATGGTGAAGAAGTATTAAATTCCCTTGTATTGGGATTAAAAGACTATGCAATTAAAACCGGATTTACGAAAGCTTTAGTTGGTTTGAGTGGCGGTATCGATTCTGCTATTGTTACATATATTGCCGTTAAAGCTTTTGGAGAAAAAAATGTACATGTAGTTATGATGCCTTCTGAATTTTCAAGTGAGGGAAGTTTAATAGATTCAAAGAAACTAATACAAAAATTGGATATCACGTCTGAAACTATTTCAATTGAGCCACTGTTTAATGAATTTAATCAGTCATTATCTAATTCTTTTAAAGGAAGGGAATGTGATGTAACCGAAGAAAATATTCAGGCCAGAATTAGAGGTTTATTGCTAATGGCCATTTCTAATAAACACAACTATTTACTTTGCACAACAGGTAATAAATCTGAAATGGCAGTTGGATATGCAACACTTTATGGAGATATGAACGGAGCACTTGCTGTTATAGCAGATCTTTATAAAACTCAGGTATACGAACTAGCTGAATGTATTAATAGAAATGAAGAAATTATTCCGGTCAATATTATTAAAAAAGCTCCATCTGCTGAATTGAGACCGAATCAAAAAGATGAAGATTCTCTACCACCATACGAACTATTGGATAAAATTCTTCAATTATATTTAGAAGAGTATAAAGAGATAGAGGAAATAAGTGAAATAATTGGCAACAGAAATTTAGTTGGGCAAATATTAAATCTGGTAGATAAAAATGAATTTAAGAGGAAGCAAGCAGCTCCTTGTTTGAGAGTTACAACAAAAGCTTTTGGATACGGAAGAAGATTTCCAATTGTTCAAGGTTGGCGAAATTAAATTATTAAGGAATTAAGATGAAATTGCATAAAATTATTTTTTTGACATTTTTTGTCACGCTATTTAGTATTAATAACATATTTGCACAATTCGGATCGCAAAATAATGATATCCTAAAACTAACTTCCTTTCAATCATTTAATAAAATCCAACCGGAAGGTGAAGTTAAATTAGCCTTTAAGCTGAATATTGATGAAGGGTGGCATATAAATTCGGATAAGCCCAATGAAGAATTTTTAATTCCTACTGAGATAAAAATAAAATCGGAAAGTTCAATTCAATTAGGTGAAATAGTATTTCCTAAAGCTCATGATATTAATTTAGAATTTTCTGATGTTCCTGTGTCTGTTTTTGAGGGGGAAGTTTTTATCGGAACAACCGTAAAAATTCCAAAAAATACTGAACTTGGAAAAAAGCTTCTAATAGTTGAGTTAACTTATCAGGGATGTAATGATGTTACTTGTATGGCCCCGAATACCGCTATTGATACTTTAATCGTTGAAGTTGTTGACAAATCGGAGCAGATACAAGAAATTAATAGTGATGTGTTTAGTAAAGTAAATTTAGAATATACATCTTCGACAATAAATCAGGATGAAGATTCATTAGCCGGGCAATTAGAAAAAAGTGGATTATTTCTTACTTTAATAATTGTTTTCTTAGGGGGCCTCGCTTTAAATTTAACTCCATGTGTCTATCCACTTATTCCAATAACAATTGGTTTTTTTGGTGGACAAAGTGAAGGTAAAACATCAAGACTATTTTTAATGGGGCTTTTTTATGTTTTAGGGATGGCCTTGACATACTCTATTGTTGGGGTTATAACCGCTTTAAGTGGAGCAATTTTTGGCACATTATTACAAAATCCGATAGTTATTTTGTTTATTGTCGGAGTGTTTATCGCACTCTCGCTTAGTATGTTTGGTGTTTATGAGTTTAAGCTTCCGGATTCATTGGTGGCAAAAGCCGGTGGGGCTAAGTCCGGGTTATTTGGAGCATTTTTTATGGGATTGACTATGGGAATTGTTGCCGCTCCATGTATCGGGCCATTCGTAATTGGTTTAGTTACTTATGTAGCTGCAAAAGGCGATCCGTTTTTTGGTTTTACGCTATTTTTTGTAATGGCAATCGGATTAGGTTTGCCTTATTTAGTATTGGCATTATTTTCTGGTAAAATTAAAAGTTTGCCAAGAGCAGGATTTTGGATGGATGCAGTAAAACATATTTTTGGATTTATTCTTCTTGGTATGGCAATTTATTTTGCTGAACCACTATTGCCAAAAGTAGTTGTCAAATTCGCGTTACCCCTATTTATGATAATAGCAGGTATTACACTCTTTTTTATGGATAAAAAAGCTAGTGAAATTCTTGGATTCAAAATTTTTAAAATTTTTTTTAGTACACTATTAATTGTAGGGTCTGTTTATTTATTATGGCCGACGGAACAAAAATCATTGGATTGGGAATATTATTCTGATGTAGTTTATGAAAAAGCATTAGCTAATAATGATAAAATTATAATCGATTTTTATGCCGATTGGTGCATACCATGTAAGGAATTAGACGCTCTAACATTTTCTGATGAAAAAGTTATTCAGGCTACCAAGGATTTCTCAAGTATAAAAGTGGATATGACGAAAACACTTTCAGACGAAACTGAGACATTGAGGAAGAAATTTGAAATTAGAGGTATGCCAACTGTATTAATAATTAATTCGAATGGTGAGGAAAAAGAGCGAATTACCGGCTTCGTAAATGCTGAAGAATTTCTGGAAATGGTACAGGGTATTAATTAGTCACAAAATAGCTTGGTTTATGTTAAGAGCTTTCATATTTTTTCTTAATAAAATAATTTTTAATTAATTGATTGGTAATCAAATGTCAGATGTAAAAGAAATTCAAGAGCAACAAATTGAGGAAGTCACGGTAAGATTTGCCGGTGATTCTGGGGACGGGATGCAGCTCACTGGAACTCAATTTAGCGATACAACAGCAATACTTGGAAACGATCTAAGTACACTACCGGATTATCCGGCCGAAATTAGGGCTCCCGCCGGTACTCTTTACGGGGTTAGTGGATTTCAGCTTCATTTTAGTAGTAACGAAATTCATACTCCGGGTGACGTTCCAGATGTTCTTGTTGCTATGAACCCTGCCGCACTTAAGAAAAACCTTCCCGAATTAAAAAGATCCGGTCTCATTATATTAAACACTGATTCCTTCGATAAAAAAAACTTAAAATTAGCTGAATACGAAAAAAATCCAATTGAAGATGGTACGCTTTCAGGATATAAAGTTTTAGATATTCCAATTACAACTCTAACATTTGCGGCTTTAGAAGATTCTGAACTCAGCATGAAAGAAAAAGCCCGTTGTAAAAACTTTTTTGCTCTGGGATTAATGTATTGGATGTACAATCGGCCAATGGATCAAACTATTGGATGGATAGAGAAAAAGTTTAAAGGTAAATCTGCAATTATTGAAGCTAATGAGAAAGCATTAATGGCCGGTTTCAATTTTGGAGATATTACAGAAAGATTTACTACAAGATACACAATAGAACCGGCTAAATTGAAACCAGGTACATACAGAAATATTTCTGGTAATGAAGCAACTGCCTTAGGATTTGTTGTTGCTGCTGAAAAGGCTGGTTTGAAATTATTTTTGGGTTCTTATCCAATTACTCCGGCATCAGAAATTTTACAGCACTTGAGTAATTATAAAGAATTTGGCGTTAAAACATTCCAGGCGGAAGATGAAATTGCCGGAATTACTTCAGCAATTGGTGCCGCTTTTGGAGGGAGTTTGGCTATAACTACTACTAGTGGTCCAGGATTAGCATTAAAAACTGAAGCCACTGGATTAGCGGTTATTACAGAATTACCATTAGTTATAATTAATGTTCAACGTGGTGGACCTAGTACAGGATTGCCTACAAAAACAGAGCAAGCCGATCTGTTACAAGCTATGTACGGAAGAAATGGAGAAGCTCCTGTAGCAGTTATTGCAGCAAGTACACCAAGTGATTGTTTTAATATGGCAATTGAAGCTTCAAGACTGGCACTGAAATATATGAGTCCCGTTATCTTGTTGACCGATGGATATTTGGCAAATGGATCAGAACCATGGAAGATTCCATCAGTTGAATCTATTCCGGAAATTCCTGTAGAGTTCCACACCGATCCGGAAACCTATAAATCTTATTCAAGAGATGAAAATCTTGTAAGACCTTGGGCTGTTCCGGGAACTAAAGGATTGGAACACAGAATTGGTGGATTAGAAAAAGCGAATATTACGGGTGATGTAAATTATGACCCGGATAATCACTTTGAAATGGTTAAACTTAGAGCAGAAAAAATTCAAAATATGCAAGGATCAATTCCTGATCTTAAAGTAGATGGGGATCAAGACGGTGATTTATTAGTTATTGGTTGGGGCGGCACTTATGGTGCGATAAGAGAAGCGGTTAAGCATGTTAGAAAAAAAGGCTATAAAGTTTCTCAAGCTCATTTTAAATACATAAATCCATTTCCTAAAAATACCGAAAAAGTATTGAAGAAATTTAAGCACATTCTCTTACCGGAAATAAACCTTGGTCAATTATCAAAAATTCTTAAGAGTGAATTTTTACTCCCAATTGAGCAATTTAATGTTGTAAGAGGTTTACCTTTCAGAGTTGGGGATATTGAAAATAAGATAATAGATGTGTTAGGAGGCAGTAATGAGTAACACAGAAATAAAAGCAGAAAAACTTACGGCAAAAGATTTTTCAAGTGGCCAGGATGTTAGGTGGTGTCCAGGATGCGGAGACTATTCTATTCTCGCTCAGGTACAACGGACTTTACCGAATATTGATAATATTGAAAAAGAAAAAGTTGTTTGGGTTTCCGGTATAGGCTGCTCAAGTAGATTCCCTTATTACATGGGAACTTATGGATTTCATGGTATTCATGGTAGAGCTCCTGCAATAGCGACCGGTTTAAAAATTGCTAGACCTGACTTAACTGTTTGGGTAGCTACCGGCGATGGGGATCTTTTAAGTATTGGAGGAAATCATTTTATCCATGCTTGCCGAAAAAACATTGATCTTAATATTGTATTATTTAACAACCAAATATATGGTCTAACAAAGGGGCAGTATTCTCCTACATCGGAAAAAGGGAAAGTTACTAAAACTTCGCCATACGGAAGTGTCGATTATCCTTTTAACGCTATTTCTTTAGCATTAGGATCAAATGCTACTTTTGTTGCCAGAACTTTGGATAGAGAACCAAAACATATGGCTCAAATGTTAGACAGAGCAGCAGGACATAAAGGGACCTCATTTGTTGAAGTCTATCAAAATTGTCCGATTTTCAATGATGGGACTTTTTCGCATTTAACTGAAAAGGATGTTAAAGAAGATAATGTACTAATTCTTGAAGATAGCAAACCAATGATCTTTGGAAAGAATAAAGATAAGGGTATTAAGCTAGAAGGCTTTCATCCGGTAATTATTGATTTGAATGATTCGAAGAATTCAATAGATGATGTGATTGTTCATAACGAAACTGATGATGGACAAATTAGAGCTTTCATTTTATCTCATTTAACCGATGATCCCGGATTGCCGACTCCTATTGGTGTATTTAGACAATTGATAAAACCTACATATGATGAAGCTATGGTTGGTCAAATTGATGCTGTTATTGAAAAGAAAGGTAAAGGCAGTTTGGAAAAATTGTTGTTTACTGACAATACTTGGGAAGTAAAAGATAACTAACAATTGATGGGCAGGTAATTCCTGCCCATTTTCAAATCTAGGAATCCAATCTTTATCTCAAAGAATAATAAATGATTAATTTTGATGAGCTGTTTGAAATATTTAATACAAACTCTACATTTCTAATTACTTCGCATGTTAATCCGGACGCCGATGCGATTGGATCTGAATTGGCCATTGCGGGAATTTTGGAGCAGCTTGGAAAAAAAAATTATATAATAAACACATCTTCTACGCCGTATAACTTGCAATTTTTAGATAGAAATAATTCCATAGCAAAATTTGATAAAGAATCTCATAAAGATATTTTTCAAACAATTGATGTTGCCATCTTTCTAGATCTAAACTCATTAAACAGAACAGCTCGGATGGAAAACTATTTTCGAGAATTTGATGGAAAAAAAGTTTGTATTGATCATCATACCAATCCGAAAGATTTTACTGATTTAAGTATTATTGATGAAACAAAATCTTCGACCGGAGAAATAATTTTTGATTTTATCAGTGCAATTGAAAAACTGAAACTTACTAAGGATATTGCTTTAGCTATCTATTCGGCAATTATGACAGATACTGGTTCATTCAGATTTTCTAAGACTACCCCTGAACTACATAAAAAAGTGAGCTTATTGCTGGAATTTGAGCTATTGCCGGAAAAAATATTTGATCAAATTTATGCTCAATATGAGTTTAGTCGCATAAAATTATTAGGCGAAGCCCTTCATACGATTGCCATTTCGGATTCGGGAAAAATATCATATATGGTGGTTACACAAGATATTGTAAAGACAGCAAATGGTATTGAATCAGATGTTGATGGGTTTGTAAATTTTGCGCTTACCACTAAAGATGTAAAAATTGGCATTTTATTTTTTGAGTTAAAAGATGGTGTAAAAATCAGTTTTCGTTCAAAAAATGATATTCCCGTAAATACACTTGCTGAGAAGTTTAATGGAGGGGGTCATGTTAATGCTTCCGGAACCAGGCTGTATAATGTTAAATTAGCCGAGGTCTTACCAAAAGTACTAGAAGAAGCTGATAAATTACTTTTAGAACACAATGAATAAAATGGCATAAAAATGATATTTGACCTAAAAACGAAAACAATTGAGCACACAGCGAGTTTTCCAACTAAATCTGCATTTGTAATATTCATTAAAAACAGTGAGGAATTAGAAGGAATCATAAAAAGTAAAAAACTTAACGTAAGTTCTCTTCAAATAAAAAATTTTAATGAAGATGAAAATTCTGAATTACGAATTTGGAACTCAGAGAATCCCAACTTAGTTTTCATAAAAAAGTCGAAAGTTTCTGAAAAAACAAATGTTGATTATTTTAGAAACTATTTGTCAGGATTAATTCCCGGATTGGAAAAAAATAATATCAGGAATCTGTTTATCGAAATTGCCAGATTTGATGATTATTTAGAAATATTTAGTGAAAAGAAATATTATTATCAATCAATTATTGAAGGCGTCCTTTTAGGTAATTATAACTTTAATAAGTATAAGACTGAAAAACAAAAAAGAAAGATTCTTTCAGTCAACTTTATTACAAAAGATAAAAAAGTTTTTAACTCAGCAAAAAAATCAGCAGAGAATATAATAGATGGGGTATACTTTACAAGAGATTTAGTAAATGAACCGGCAAACACTTTAACACCTTTCGAATTTGTAAAGCGGGTCAAAAGCGAGTTCAGAAATAGTAACGTAAAAGTAAAATCTTTCAATGAAAAAGAATTGCAGAAGCGAAATATGAACGCAATTCTTAGTGTGGGAATGGCAAGCAGCAATAAACCTCATCTAATTATTGCCCATTACAGGCCAAAAGGTAAAATAACAAAAAAAATTGCGCTGGTTGGCAAAGGTGTAACTTATGATACAGGTGGATTATCAATCAAACCTACATCCGGTATGTTGGATATGAAAGCAGATATGGCAGGTGGGGCAGCCGTTTTTGGAATTATCAAAGCAGCCTCTCAAAACAATATCCCAATTGAAATTATTGGGATTGTTCCGGCAGTTGAAAATTCCATAAGTGGAAATGCCTTTAAACCAGGCGATATAATTTCTACATCTTCAGGGAAAACTATTGAAGTTAAAGATACCGATGCCGAAGGAAGAATTGTTTTGGCTGACGCTCTGGAATATGCATCCAAACTAAAACCGGATGAAATAATTGATTTTGCAACATTAACCGGAGCTGTAGTCGTTTCACTTGGTTTGTATACTGCAGGGATTTTTACAAAAAATGATAAAATGAATGATGAACTTCTAAAAGCTAGCCAGATCACTTATGAATTAGCATGGAGGCTTCCTTTTTGGGACGAATACAATAAATTACTAAAAAGTAAAATTGCCGACATAAGTAATTTGGGTTCCAGATGGGGAGGTGCAATTACCGGCGGTAAATTTTTAGAATATTTTGTAGATGAAAATATCCCTTGGACTCATATTGATATTGCAGGCCCAACTCTTCAGCACGACCTTTCTAACTACACGAAAAACTATTGTACCGGATATGGGGTTAGGTTAATTTTTAATTACCTGGAACAACAGTATTGATCAGGATCGTTAGATCACCACTTTATATTATTTAAATTTAATATTTTAATAATAATTTAGAATGATATAAAAATATTACCTTTGATTTCTTTCTTAACTTTTTATAAGTTATTTTATAAATCCTGCGATTGTTCTTGATCTATATATCCTTGGATGAGATTTTAAATATTTCATATAACTACAGGGGAAACATCATGAAAAAATACCTACCGATTTTATTATTATTATCAAGTTTTACTTTAGCTCAAAATACTTGGGATTTAGTCTGGACTCTGGATAAAAAACCATTTCTTGATGAGCAAACTACATCTGAAATGGCGATAGTTAAAGCAGGGTATGATACAGATGAAGATGGCTGGGGTGAATTTTTATGTGCTTGGACAGATTTAGAAAAAAATTATATTTTGATGTATGAAGCTTCGGCGGATAACACTTATGATCTGGTTTGGTACTGGGAATATCCGGTCAGAACTAATAGTTTTGCCGGAATTGAAGTAGGTGATTTTGACCAGAATGGGAAGATGGAAATTATTACAACCCTTCCTACTGTTGTTGAAGACGATAGTCCGCCAAGAATATGGTTTTTTGAGTGGAGCGGTGTTCAAGGTGAAAACCTATATGGAAAGGGCGAGTTAGGTTCTATTACTGCAACAAGAAGTTGGAATTTTGATATTGAGAATGATATAGATTTTCGACCATACAGTCTTACAATGGAAGATATTGATAAGGATGGCGATAATGAAATAATCGTTGGAGTAAGACTGGGCGATAGGGGCCGTGAAGTTCTTGTCTTTTCATTGCAAGGAGGAGATCTTTTCGGATTTGGAGCATTTACAATTGAATTTAATCATCAAGAAAATTTTGAAGGGTCTCTGTATAGTGTAACCACAGGAGATTTAGATAATGATGGAAATAATGAGATTTATGCTCTTGTCTGGGCAGATATGACCGTCAGGTTTTTTGAATGTACCGGTGCCAATCAATATGAACTGGTTGTCTCTCTTGATAGCGTTACAGCGGGAAATGATTATGGTGCCTTGGACGGAATCCGTGTTGCGGATGCAAATGATGATGGCGTAAAAGAATTATATTTTGCCGGAACGGAATCTGATAATACTGTATTTATGATCACGGATGTAACCGATATTAGCCAAATTACTAAAGATGATTTTAAGCCGTTTTTTAAAATTCCGGTTAATGCTAAGGGTGGATTCCGTGCTCTGCAAATTGCAGATCCGGATGATGATGGTAAAATTGATTTGATGATAGCCGGTGAAAAAAATGGACAAATATATGATGTAGAATATAAAGGTTCAGGCGATCCTGCGGATTCAGCTAATTGGGATTTAACTGTAGCATTTGACATCTTTGACTATAGCGGATTCTCAGCAGATAGTATTTATGGAGTTAATACTCTTGATCCAAGATTATTCTATGGTTCGGTTGCTACCGATATGGATGGAGACGGAAAAAATGAATACGCATTTGTTAACTATAGGACCGTCTTTAATGTTTGGGAAAACGAAAAATACCTATACATTATTGAAAATGATCAAGTAACCGGAATAAATTCTTCTGAAAATTTATTGCCGAATAAGTTAACTCTTAATCAGAATTACCCAAATCCGTTTAATCCAACTACGAATATTGAGTATGGTGTTTCGAAAAGCGGAAATGTAAAAATTGAACTTTTCGATGTTTTAGGAAATCATATAAAAACTTTGGTAAATGATCATAAGGATGCAGGCAACTACAATGTTAGTTTTAATGGGAGTGATCTTGCCAGCGGCGTTTACTTTTATATTTTAAAGAGTAATGGTATAACGATATCTAAAAAAATGACTTTGTTAAAATAAAAGGAAATATTAGCCGAAAACTTGTCCGTCTTTCATTTCCAATACTCTATCGGCAAGTTTTACTAAATCGGGATTGTGTGTAACCATTAATAAAGTTATACCAAGATTATTTTTTAGATCTACAAAAAGCTGGTGGACTGTTTCGCTATTCTTGGAATCAAGATTACCGGTTGGTTCATCAGCAAATATTATTTTAGGATTGTTAATTAATGCCCGAGCTATAGCAACTCTTTGTTGTTCGCCGCCGGAAAGCTCTGCAGGAACATGATCTTTTCTATTCTCAAGTCCAACTAATTTTAATAAATCTAAACTTTTTTTTGTAGCTGTTTTTTTAGCAGTACCGTTTATCATACTAGCTATTGCAATATTTTCAGTTGCAGTAAATTCCGGGAGTAAATGATGAAATTGAAAAATAAATCCAATTGAACTGTTTCTAAATTTTGAGATTTCAATTTCAGATAAATTAAAAATATTTTCTTCACCAATTTCCACACTCCCTCTGTCCGGTTTATCCAAACCACTTAGTATATGCAGTAAGGTACTCTTACCGGCTCCGGATGCCCCGACAATCACGGTTATTTCTTTTTCATTAATTGTAAGCGAAACATCTTGCAATACGTTTATTTTATTATCTTTTCCCTTTATAAAGGATTTAGAAATATTCTTTGATCTCAAAATCATATTTTACTCTTATTAGAAATTGTAAAATCTATTCTATTCCCATTTAATTGCATCAATTAATTTTGTTTTTAACGCTTTGTTGGCAGGATATTTTGATGCAATAAATGTAAGGAAAAATGACATAAATCCTACCGCCAATATATCACTATATTTTACCTGAACAGGTAAAGTGTCAATTACATATTTACTTGCATCCAGTGGATAAATATTAAAGTTAATTTGAAGATAACAGACTAACAATCCAATTACTAAACCTAAAATAGTTCCAATTATTCCAATTAATATACCTTCGAACATGAATATTTTTTTTATCGAATTTTCAGTTGTTCCCATTGATCTTAAAATACCGATATCTTTATTTTTTTCCAGTACGGACATTGTTAACGAACTAAGTATATTAAACGCAGCAACAGCAACAATTAATGATAAAAGGATATAGGCTGCCCATCTTTCAATAAGCATAACTCTGTATAGATCTTTGTGTAAATCGTACCATGTGTTAATAGTACTTACTTTATTTTCAAATTCCTTTTTTAATTCATTTTTCAACAAATCCGAATCATCGATATCATTAAGAATTACTTCAATTCCTGATATTTGATTTCGCATATTTAGTAAATTCTGAGCAGCTTCCAATGATGTAAATGAGTACTCAAGTGCATATTCTTTATTGCTGATCTCATAAATTCCACTTACAATTAATCTTTTAGTATTGGGAATTGTCATACGGGTAATAGTTTTTTTTACTTGTGCTGCGGATGTGGCATATATTGTGTCGCCGACTCTTACAGAAAGCCTTAGAGCAATAGGTAAACTGAGAATAATTTTATCAACGGTTCCTTCATTCTCTAAATCAAAACCCCCAAATGTAAGACGACTCTCAATTCCAACTGAGCTTTCTATATCATTTTTGGGAAGACCCTTGATATTTAAAATTTCCATCGATTTTTTTTTCATTAGAATTACTTTACCCTCAGCATATTGGGAATATGATTTAACTTTATTCGATTCGGCCAAATAATCTTCAATATCGGCAAAATTATTCTGATCATTATTAGTCAGTGTCATTCTAATATGTGGATCAAATTTTATTAGCATATTAGTAACAAGTGATCCGAATCCGTTAAAAACCGAAAGTACAATTACAAGTGCGGCAACACCAATTGTAATACCAATAGTCGACAAAATGGAAATAATGGAAATGAAGTTCATTCTGTGTTTGGATCTTAAATATCTTTTTGCAACAAAATATTCAAACATTTTTAATTAAATTTAATTGCTGTTATTGGTTTAATTCTTGACGCAATATAACTTGGGATTAAGGATGTTAAGAATGCAATTAAGAATCCAATGATGGAGATAATCAAATAAGTTTCTAAATTTATTGAGATTGGAACACTAGATAGATAATAAATTTGTTCGGGAAGTGTTATAATTTTAAACTCATTTTGAAGGTAACTTAATAGCAAAGCTAAACTATTGCCAATAATAATTCCCAAAATTGCTAATGACAATCCTTGATAAATAAATAATCTTGTTATTTGTTTACTATTTGCTCCCATCGATCTTAAAATTCCAATGGCTCCTGTTTTTTGAATAATTAACATCAGAACTGCACCAACTATATTAAATATTGCTACTATTATTATCAGTCCTAAAACTATAGGTATAGGTTTTTTTTGTAATTCGAGCCAGGTAAATATATGTTTATTAATATCTTTATATGTTCTAACATAAAACGGGTATGAGAGCATATCACTTAATTGTTTCTTAACACTATCTATTTTTTCAAAATGGTTAATATTAATGTTATAACCGGTAACCTCGTCATCTAGTTCAAAAAACTGATTAGCTACAGAAAATTTTATAAATCCATGAATATCATCATATTCAGCCATTCCACTTTCATAAATTGCAATAATATCGAATTGTTCAACAATTGGTAAATTTGTTAGGGAGGGAGGTTCATCATTATTGAATGCAAAAGCGGTTAATTTGTCTCCAAGATCAACGTTAAATTTTTCGGCCAACTTTTGACCAATTATTATTCCATATGGATTTCTATTAAAATCTCCATTTCTTTTTTTTATAATATTATTAAGAGCAATTTTGGCATAATTTGAGTCAACACCATTTAAGATAATTCCTTCAGCACTATTGTTTTTGGAAATAATTACTTTTTTTGAAATGTAAGATGAAAAGTTGGAATATTCGCCAGCTAGAGTATTTTTTATTTTTTTTTCAATTAATTTATGATCCACTAAATTTTTACTGCTAAAACCACTGATATTAATATGAGCGTTAAATTTTATTATATTTTCACTAATACTTTTTTCAAACCCATTCAATATTGAAATTGCCATAATAAGTACTGCAACACCAAGTGCGATTCCTCCAATCGTAATGACTGAAATTAATGATAGGAACTTTGAACCGCGATTAAATTGAATATATCGTTTAGCTAAATATAAAGGTAAGCTCATTTAATAAAGTTGTTTTTGGCCATGTTATGTTAATTAGTAATAGATGCAAAATATTATAACCAAGATATAAATATTAGAGGACACATAAAAAAAATATTGTGAAAATTGACATTAAATAGGGAAAAATTTAACTTTACATCTTGAATTTTTTAGAACGCTCTTTGCATGATGTTGTAGATAAAACTAAATCCCGAATGGGCTATAATCGGGGCGTAGCGTAGTCCGGTTAGCGCGCCTGCTTTGGGAGCAGGAGGTCGCAGGTTCGAATCCTGCCGCCCCGACAATACTAACGAGTTTAGCTTACCAAACGGGAATGCGCCCGTAGCTCAATTGGATAGAGCAACAGCCTTCTAAGCTGTAGGTTAGTGGTTCGAGTCCACTCGGGCGTACAAGTTATTACGTCGAATCCTTAATAAAAGTATTTTAGATTATTGGATTTGTAATTATTAATTTGTTTTTAAATGGTGGGCGTAGCTCAGTTGGTTAGAGCGTCTGGTTGTGGCCCAGAAGGTCGTGGGTTCAAATCCCATCGCTCACCCATTCAAATTTAGTGTATAAACATTGGCCCCATCGTCTAATGGTTAGGACCTCGCCCTTTCACGGCGGTAATAGGGGTTCGAATCCCCTTGGGGTCACCAAAAAAGCCTTAAATATTCTTTAAGGCTTTTTTTATTTCCATTGAGTTTTATTTTTTTATAAGAATAGTTAAATTCAATATTAATAAAACTTATTAAATGCTATGAAAAATCACTCTGATTACCCGCAAAAGTTACCTCTCAAGGATAGCTATTATACAGATCCTGATATTAAAAAATCATTAATTCCGTCTTTGAAATTTTATTCAAAGATCATACGAGTGGTAAAATTTTCTAATGGTCAGACTAAAAAGAAAATATATGATCGCTATAATTGGGTTGCATCTTCTCTTGAAATTTTAAAAGCTGTTGAAAGTGTTGGTATTAAAGTTAGTGTAAAAGGAATGAAGAATATTTCCGATTTTGATGGGCCGGCACTGATTATTGGTAATCATATGAGTACTATGGAGACTCTTCTTCTCCCGTCATTTATTCAACCTGTAAAAAGTGTAGTATACGTAATTAAAAAGGAACTCACAAATTTCCCGCTTTTTGGACCTGTTGCAGCTGCACGTCATCCAATTGTTGTAGGAAGATCTAATCCTCGAGAAGATTTAAAGATAGTAATGGAGGAAGGTTCAAGGAATTTACAGGAGGGGAAATCTATAATAATATTTCCTCAAAAAACCAGATCTGCCATTTTTGATCCTGCCTCTTTTAATTCGTTAGGAATAAAACTGGCTAAAAAGAATAATGTTCCTGTGATTCCGCTTGCTTTAGTAACCGATGCTTGGGGAAATGGTAAATTTATTAAGGAACTTGGTAAAATTGATACTTCAAAAGAAGTTATGTTCGAATTTGGAAAATCCATGAAAATTACCGGTAATGGAGCAGACCAGCATCAAAAGGTAATTAATTTTATTAATGAGAAATTTGTAGAATGGGATAGATCGGATTTACTTAATCAAGCAGAATAACACATTTCTACCATAAAAAAGCTAAATTCCAATGATTTTTTTGGATATCCAATAAGGTTTTTTTATTTTCAGGTAATTCAACAAAAAAAAAGATTTTTATGAAAACAATTAAGCCAAAAAAACTGGAGCTCGGAGATGTAATCGGAGTTGTTTCCCCCGCATCAAGCCCGGCAAATTTAGAAAATATTGAAAAAGGTGTTAAGTATTTAGAAAAATTAGGATATAGAGTTGAAATAGGCAAGAATGTTGGAAAGGCACATGGATATTTGGCAGGTTCGGATGAAGAAAGATTAAATGATCTAAATAGTATGTTTGAAAACAAAGCAATAAAGGCTATTTTTTGCGTGCGTGGAGGTTATGGCTCAGGAAGATTATTAGATAAAATTGATTTTTCGATTATAAAGAAAAATCCAAAAATTCTCGTAGGATATAGTGACATTACTGCATTGCAAATGGCAATTTTTAAAAAAACCGGTTTAGTATCTTTTGCCGGTCCTATGGTAGCAACAGATTTTTCAGGAAAAGTGAATGAATTTACCGAAGAAAATTTTTGGAGAGTAATAACATCTTCAAAAAAAATTGGAAAATTGCACAATCCGAGAAATGAAAAATTCTACATTTTGAATTCCGGAAGGGGAGAAGGTAAAATTTTAGGGGGAAATTTAGCTCTTTTCGTCTCTCTAATGGGCACAGAATTTATGCCTTCAATGAAAGATTCAATTCTTATGCTTGAAGATATAGGGGAGCCGCCTTATAGAGTTGATAGATTACTCAATCAAATTAAACTTGGAAATATATTTAATGATATTAATGGAGTTATTCTAGGAAGATTTGTAGATTGTTACGATTCTGATAAAACGAAAGAAACAATAACTCTAAACGAAGTTATTGAGCATTATTTTAATAAGTTGAAAATTCCTATTTTGTATAGTTTCAGTCATGGACATATTGAAGAAAATTTAACAATTCCTTTCGGAATTAATTGCAAGCTGAATGCTTCAAGAAGTTTTGTTGAATTAAATGAAAGTGCAGTAATTTAGAAATTGAAAATCAATTTATGGTTATCTCTTTTACATAATTTTCTTTTTGGTTTCTATTTATTTCTCTCTTTTAAGAAAAATATTACATTTTTAGATATATAGTTTCTCTAAATATCTCACTTTTTTGTCATAATATATTAATTTGAATAGTGTCAATAATTTGATTTTTAACTTAAAATCAAATTTTTAGTTAAATAATACTCCAATACTAATACTTTTTTCTCTCTTGCCGGATTTAATCAACCAATTTAGAAATTAATGGTATGTTTATTGATATTTTTAGTTAGGACTAATTGTCGGCTTATATGAAAACCATATTATAAAATGAATATTCAGGAAATATTAAATAACGATGATCCTTCAGTAGAGGATATCAAAAATCTAATTGATATAAAAACTGAAGCTGATATGAATTTGTTGTTTGCAAAATCAAGCGCAGTTAAACATTTATTTCTTGGCCGGCTTAAGAGTAAAATTTTATCAATTCAATTTTCTAACTATTGTGAAAACGTATGTTTGTATTGTGAACTGAGGGAAGAAAGTAATTCAGTAAAAAGATTTAGACTTTCACCGGATGAAATTCTTCAAAAGATTAGTTCCATTTTTAGCAAAGGAATTACAAATATTATTTTACAATCAGGTGCGGATGGTCATTATGATACAGATATGATTTCTTACTTAATTTATAAAATTAAGCAGGAATATGATGTTGAAATTACACTAGATCTTTTGCAAAGAGGTTTTGATGAATATAGAGCATGGAAATTTTCTGGTGCAGATAATTATTTATTGAAATTTAACACTTCAAATTCCGGTAACTTTTCACTTTTTACAAAAAATAATAGTTTAGAGGAAAGAATAAACCATTTAACATATCTGAAACGAATTGGTTATAAACTTTGTACCGGAAATATTATAGGTTTGCCTCATCAAACTAGTCAGGATATTGCAAATGATATTTTAGTTCTAGAAAAAATTAAGCCCGAAATGATCTTAAATACTCCTTTTACTCCTCAAAAATTTACCGAATACGAATTGACACCAAAAGGTGATTTTAAATTACTGCTAAAAGCAACAGCAATTTCCAGATTATTACTTAAAAAATCCCAGATTATTGTTGCCGCTTCAAGTAATTTTTTTTCGGTAGATGAAAAGAAAAAACTTTTTGAAATTGGTGCGGATACTTTAATGCTTGAACCATTGCTTCAGGGTAAACTTAAAACTGTTTGATTTCTGAGTTCTGATCCGATTTTAAAGTAAATTATTTTACTTTCATAAGATTCAAAACTTTAATAACATTCAATAGCTGATATTTTTGTACTCAACATTTTATAACAATCGGGACTTATTTTAATGAATAAAAAAAATATTTTTTTAATGCTATTAGTTTCTTTGATTTTTGTTTTTTGTAGTAATCAGTCTGATAAAGATTTATATGAAAATGCACAAAATTTAATTACCGAAAAAAAATATGATGAAGCTGTTGTAATATTTGAAAAATTGATAGAAACAAATAAACAAAGTGATTTGGCATCTAGCGCACTATTTGAGTGTGCCAAAATTTATCAAGGCCAAGTTTTAAAAAACATGAATGGAAATGAATCCTTAAAAAAATCAGTAAAAGTTTATAAAAATGTTTACGAAGAATATCCAAATAGTGAAGATGCCGAAAATGCCTTGTTTATGGCGGGATTTATTCTAGCAAATGATTTAAATGACCTTGAAGGCGCAAAAAAAATATACCAACTATATTTGGAAAAGTATCCTAACGGTCAACTTGCAGATGATGCAAAAGTAGAACTAAAAAATCTTGGAAAAACACCGGAGGAAATATTGAAGGATAAGATCCAAGAAGATTTTGCAAATGAAAAAACAAGTTGATTTCCGCAAAGTTTTAGATCCGTCTATTATAGCAAAGTTAAAGTCACTTGAATTAAAAGCTAGATATGTTGTTGAAGGATTTATGGTTGGGTATCATAAAAGTCCTTACCACGGATTTAGCGTTGAATTCAGTCAGCATAGACCATATATGCAAGGTGATTCTATAAAAAATTTGGACTGGAAAGTTTTTGCAAAAAGTGAGCGGTATTACATTAAACAATATGAAGAAGAAACTAATTTATATGCTCATTTAATATTAGATTCCAGCAAATCAATGGATTTTATGCACGATGGGAAAATTACAAAATATGAATATTCGAAAATATTGGCTGCAAGCTTAGCTTATCTTTTGCTAAGACAACAAGATGCAGTCGGTTTGGCAATTTATTCCGATGAACTTAAAAGCTATTTAAGACCCAAATCTAAACGAACTTATTTAAAACAAATTTTAACTGCTATTGAAAACTCTGTCCCAAATAGTCAAACGAAAACATCTAAAAGTGTTGATTCTATAGCTGAAAATATTAAATCTAGAGGTTTAGTTATAGTAATATCAGATCTTTTTGATGATCCTGACGATATACTTTCAGCGTTGAAAAAATTTTATTACAAAAAAAATGAAGTAATCGTTTTTCAAATTCTGGATCCTGTTGAGAGAACTTTCGGATTTAACAAAGATGCAATATTTATCGATTTAGAGACACAGGAAGAACTAAGTACACAGCCAATTCAAATACAAAAAGCTTATACTCAAGCAATGAGTGAATTTCTTGCTAAAATTAAAAACGGGTGCGAGCAATATGGTTTTGACTATAATCTTGTGGATACAAGCACTACCTTTGATTCAGCATTAATGAGTTTTTTCAAAAAAAGATCCAGATTGAATTAAATTATTTAATACATCAAACTCGTTACTTCACTAAAGTATTTATCTATAAATTTTTCTGCTTCGTGTTCTGTTTTTGCTTCAGCTATACATCTTATTATTGGCTCTGTATTAGATTTTCTAAAATGTACCCAGTGATCATCAAAATCAATTCTAAGGCCGTCATCAGTATTTACTTTCTTAGTAGAATAATTTTCAGTCAATTTTTCAATCACTAGGTCGGGATCAATATTTTTTAACTCAATCTTTCTTTTTGCAATTGTATACTGAGGCATTTCTTCCTTTATTCTGGAAAGAGGTTTATTCTGCTCAGCTAAATGTTCTAATGTTAAAACGGTCCCTACAAGTGAACATTTAGCTGAG
>Ga0209633_10000697_pt1 | contig 37894 bp, 31 predicted proteins | sample Cruoilmetagenom1_FD_187290 | JGI IMG/M metagenome (GOLD analysis project Ga0209633, IMG submission 187290) | Oil polluted marine microbial communities from Coal Oil Point, Santa Barbara, California, USA - Sample 1 (SPAdes) (version 2) | ecosystem: Environmental > Aquatic > Marine > Oil seeps ...
ACTAAGTGTCATGGTTTGTTCGTAGGTGGCCCCTACTTTCATGGACAAGAAAGTAAATTGTCAATGGTATTGCTATCAGTATGACATCAAAAGGAAGTTGTACAATGTATTCACCTGTTAAAGGAAACTAGGAGCTTGTCCGAGAATACATTTTGCCCCAACTCTTCGTTATTTTCGAAAAAATAATGCTCGCAGATAGCGTAGACTTCGATATCATGTATATGGCTGTGCTTATTTTTTTGTAAAACCTCGATTTTGAACAGATAGCGTAGACTTCGAAATGCTTATTCTCGGACAACCTCCTAGTACGACTACTCCGACTCTGCCTCCATTTAAGTCTGAGAAACATTTTCGGGACGACGAATCCCCAGCTTCCGCATACGGCCGCGCAAGGTGCTGGGGTTGAGTCCAAGCATCAGGGCTGCTCCTGACTTCCCTTCAATAACCCAATTGGCACGCTTCAAATTATTCAAAATATGACTCGATTCGACCTCTTGCAGAGTCTTGTTATCACTGGCCTTACCCTGCTCAGAAGTGCTTTTTGTCTTGAGTAATTCCTTCAATCGTCTGTTTTCTTCCAACACCTCTTCCAGTTTTTCCTCAACCTCTTTAACCCTGGAGATGTCCAGCTCAACACAGGCCAGATAGTCTTTATTATTTATTGTGACTGGTTGTGCATCTCCTGAAAAAGAAGTTTTACCTGACCCTCCCTCCAGGATATTTGCAGTCGCTTTTTTTACAGCTACACTGCCCTCAGATGGGGTATCACCACCAGCACGCAGGCTCTGCAACTCCACTTTGCTATAACCATATAATTTTTCAACGCTTTTATTCCAGCGTATGCAATGTCCGTTTTCGTCATTGAGCCAGAATTGCCCGGGAAACGCTTCCAGGACAATATCTGAAAAAATCCGTTCTCCCCTCAGCCGTCGTTCCTTTTCTTTTACCTCACTGAGATCTTCAATGGCGCCATCGAAAAACATAACCTGCCCATGTTCATCTCTTGCGGTCTTGGCTGTGACGGCACCCCAAAACAACTGCCCACCTTTCTTCTTGAATTTAAAAACTCTTCGTCTGACCTCACCCCGAGACAACAACTCGTTAGTTAAGGTTTCCCTGTCACTGGCATCCCAGTAAATTCTATCAATTGGAACTTCAAGGAAACTTTTAAGATCACTATAGCCAAACATTTCTACCAGAGTGGGGTTGGCCAAAACAAAATCACCGGTAAAATATGGCGTACTGCGAAATATGCCAAGGGGAACGTTGAAAAAAATGAATTTTCTCAATTCATTTGAAACTACATTGGAAGGAGATGTCTTGTCGGATTGTTTACGATATTGTTGCCCCGTTGATTCCTGCTTATGATTTTGCATAGCGCCTTTTTTAAAAGTGTTTACAACAAGTCACTTGCCAATTAAGTCAGCTCCGAATGTTCCCTTTTTTGCAAAAAACTATATGGCCATAGAGTTTACTACATGTGATGGCATCGTAAAAAGTCCCATGCATTGTCATTCCCACGCAGGCGGGAATGACGGGACGGCAAAGAATTTGGGCTTTTACGAGTTCATCACATATGACTTTCATATAAATCGATGAGAGTACTGAGGCCACTGGAGTTACTGTCAAGATACAGATAATCCTTCTCTGCAATCATTGAAACATATCACTATTTCTTCCAGAAAGCCGGATAAAAAATAACCAGGGCCGAAAACATCTCAAGTCTTCCTACCAGCATGTTCCACGAGAGAAACCATTTGCCCGTATCGGAAAGAAACGCATAGTTCTCACTTGGACCGATATCGCCAAAGCCTGGCCCTATATTCATAAGGGTGGCAACTATAGAACTGGTTGCTGTAATATAGTCAAGATCATCAGTGAGTATCATGAAACAACCACCAAACAGCACAAGAAAAATATTGATAATAAAATAACAGATAGCAAGATCAACAATGGAGGCTTCAACAGGACGGCCATTGAGGCGGATCGTACTCACGGACATGGGTTGAAGGAAGATTCGTTTAATAGTGGCGTACATATATTTTATAATAACAACATAATGAACCACCTTTATGCCACTGGTTGTCGACCCTGCACATGCCCCGATAAAACAGACCACGATTAGAAACATTTGTGCAGATTGGGGCCATAGCTCATAGTCGGTTGTTGTAAATCCTGTAGTCGTAAGGATGGAAACCACCTGAAATGTCCCATAACGAAGGGAGTCCCAAAAGGTGGTGTGGGTTGTATTCGTCCATAGAATAAGACTGACAGACCCACAAAAAAAGATCAGGAAACACAGATACCAGCGGAACTCCGTGTTCACACGAACTTGCTGCCATTCTCCTTTAACCATCATATAAAACAGGACAAACGTAACGCCACCCAAAACCATAAAGAGTATGGTGACCCAGTCAAAATAGGCGCTGTTATAGTATCCAAGACTTGCATTTTTGGTAGAGTAACCCGAGGTGGAGACGGTTCCAAAAGCATGGCAGAGTGAGTCAAATAGTGACATATCACCCAGATAGAAAAGTATGGTCTGAAGAAGGTTGAGAGCCAGATAAATTCCCCAGAGCCAGACCATGGTATCTTTGTTTCTGGCCATGAACTTATCTTTTGTAATCACCTGCCCCGGACTCGACTCAGCCCGAAAAATCCTTACCCCGCCCATGCCATGGGGCAGAAAAATGAGGGTCAATGTTAAAAACCCCATGCCGCCAAGCAGATGTGTCTGACTTCTCCAGAAGAGCAGTCCGTGGGGCACGGCCTCAATATTTGTGAGAATTGTTGCACCAGTCGTCGTATAGCCGGACATCATCTCAAAAAAAGCATCTGTAAAGGAAGGGATGGCACCGTAGATTACAAATGGAAGTGCGGAAAAGGCGGAAATAATAACCCAGCCGAAAGTCGCAATAAAAAGACCATCTTTTATATCCAGCTGATGATTATTACGAAAAACCCGTTTCAGCGGCAGACCAATAGCTACGATAATGGCTGCCGCCACACCGATTGCCCCCAGGTCATCTTCTCTATAGAGAGCTGAACAGATAGCGGGGAGTACCATGGAACTGCCGGTTACCAGCAGGAGCGTACCCAGTACATTTGCTATTGTGCCAAAATTCATAATCAATACATGGTATCAGGCTGATAAGTACCTTAAGAAATCCGATCTATTCGGGTCAGGATGCAGAAATAATATCCTGCTGCATCAGCTCTATAACCTTTATCGGGTCTTTCGCCCTTGTTATTGGTCTACCGACAACCACATGGTTGGCCCCATTCTTTATTGCCATCCCCGCGGTGACAATACGTTTCTGGTCATCTCCGGAGTCGCCAATATTGGCTCCGGGTCGTATCCCGGGCGTTACGATAAGTAGTTTTTCTCCCAGCTCACTTCTCATCTTTTCAGCCTCAAGACCTGAGGAAACCACCCCGTCACACCCCAGCTCCAAAGCTCTTTTCGCCCGAAAGAAAACCAGGTCTTTTACTGATTGGGTCATCCCCATTGCCCGCATATCTTCTTCACCAAAACTGGTCAATACCGTTACCGCCAGCAGTTTCATATCGCCGCGGGCGCTAACTGCGGCCCGTATTATCGGATCGTTTCCATGTATGGTGGCAAACGAGACTCCCCTGTTGTTTACCTGTTCCACCGCCAGCTTGACCGTCTCCGGAATATCAAAAAACTTGAGATCGAGCATCACCCTGTGCCCGCGATCCACAATCCAGTCAACGGTTTCAAACCAGCTTGCCATAAAAAGCTGCAACCCCACCTTGTAAAAACCGACATGTGATTCACATTTTTTTACAACTTCTTTTGCCTGTTCAGGGTGTTCTACATCGAGAGCAATTATAATTCTTTCATTTAAAGGTGTTCTACTTCTACCCATCCGGCATCTCCATTATTTTGAGAAACATTACCTGTTATTCCCCTCTTCTGCAAGTTCGGCTAAAATCAGCTCACACTGCTTTGTGACAGAATCCACATCATAAAGCCGGGGGATCAGCTGTAAAATTGCAACAGCTTTTGCCTCTTTTTCCTGTACATAAGCTCCCACCTCAGGCTCCGCAAAAAGCTGTTTCCCTGTCCGGACAATTTCAGACCAGAAATCCTCCTCTGTCCTTTTTTGCCGGCATCCTTCCCGCACCTTCTCCACCCACCGTCCGAGCAGATTCGGTTTTTCCGGTGTTGCAGCCATTTTTACGCCAGACAGTGAAGTCGTATTCAAACGTTTTTCTAATGGCTCTGGGGTGATGACGGTTTTCTCTCGCTTTTTTGTCGTTTCAGCCAGATCATTCTTCTGTTCCACGACCATTCTTTCAAACGCCCCACCCGATCCTTCCGGAGAAACAACCTTATCATCGGCCACCTCAACATCCACACTCTGTGCAGGTGAGATCTCGGCCTCTTCAGCTATCTGCAGAGACGGCCTTGGTTCTTCGGCCAGGCGACCCGGCAAAGGATCATGAGGAAGGTTAAGAAAAACAGCCACTGATACAGCAACAGCAAGGCCCGAACCAACCAGGGCCATAGTTTTTCGCTGCATCAGATGAACTATCACTCCTTTTTTCAGAGGAAAGCCCTCCCGGGTCTTCAGGGAATACCACTGTTCATAACATTGCCGGCAATCAGCCAGGTGCGCCCAACCCTTGTCTTTTTCCCCGGCGGAACACTTTCCCTCCACCAGCAGTGCCATCTCTTCATCAGTCAGGCAGCTGCTGACATCACCCTTTTTCTCTGCCGCCAGAGCCATAAGGGCAGCCGCTTTGCGTTCTCTTTTCTTTTTAGTAATATTCAATTCTGCACTCAAGGTAAACTCGTAAAAACTGCGGTTATTTATAAGGACGGACAAATACTCAAAATGTGATCAGTCCTGAAGAAAAAGTAGCAGCTCCCGGTCAATCCCGATCCGCTCAAACTCCCGTCTTATCCGGGCCATGATACGGCGCATTCTGCCATGTGCCTGATACCGTGTCTGACCAAGCAGACGGCCTGCAGCAGCTATCCCCAGGTCATCCTGAAAACAGAGCTTTAAAAGCATCTTGTCCCTTGGGTCCAGCTGAATCTGCAACCCCTGAAATTTGTTTATACCATCTTCAGAAATCTCCTTTTCCTCCTTCCCTAGGATCATTTGAAAAAGATACTTCAGCATTTGTGCCTGCTCATCCTGTTCTTCCTGCTGTGACAGTTCTGAAACTGTTTCTCCATGATACATCTCGTCATAGGGTACCTCATATCCTCTTGCCGTACCACAATCTGGAATTCGTCCCAAAAGCGAATAGGCGGCGTCTTCAATCTCTTCCTTATCTACATTGCATTGTCGCTGGAAGACCACCTCCACAGCCTCACTCACCCTCAATCTCTCCAGACAAAGAGCGGCAAAGAGTTTGTTCCATATCCCGCCCAGGGTTTTCACCCAGAGCGGCGGCCGGACTCGGCCAAACCGGGTTCTGGCAAAATCCTCAAGGAGCCTTGCAGTAAGAACCCTGATAAATGAAGCAAGAGAAGCCTTACCGCTGTAAGCGCGCAGTCGCTGCCAATCATTGGCTTCAAGCCCATCCATAACTGCAAGAGCGGCCTCCTCGGCAAGACTGCCGTCACCAAAACGGCGGACTGCCGCCTTATTGATATGCTCCCACTGTTCTACTGTTTTTTTCTTCCAGTCAACCATTTTGTTCCATAAAAAAAGCCTTCCGCCGACACACTTTTCCGCAGTGTCCGTCATCTAAGGCAGGAAAGGCCAAAACCTGGAAGGTAAATTACCTTTCGGGTTGCGGAAGTCACCCGCCTTGGATATTTAAAATAAAATGAAAGGAGAGAGTATGCAACCAGCAAAAATTAAAAAACATTCGGCCATTTTTTTAGCCTCACTGCTGACCCTGAGCAGCTGTTCAAGCCCCCCAATCCCTTCCGAGAAAGAGGATAAAAGCGTTATATCAGATTCAACCATGGCAATAGAAGAAAGTATGGTTCAACCGGTTTCTATTGATAATTCCAACCCATCAAAGCCCAAATATGAGCCCCTGGTAAAGACCATGATGCTACAGGAAACCCAAGCTGCTTCCCAAACTACAGTATCCAGTATCAAAAGAGCGGGCCCGGTTGCCGCAGGATATGCTAACGATCAATCTATCTTCCCCCCTCCTTCACAGTCACAGTTCAATCGGGAATCATACAACCACACCCCGGAAAACAGTTTCATCACCACAGTCAATGATCCTCTTTCAACTTTTTCTATTGATGTTGATACCGCTTCCTACTCCAATATTCGCCGCTTCATTCAACGGGGACATCTTCCCCCCGTCGGTGCAGTTCGAATCGAAGAGATGATCAACTATTTTTCCTACAACTACCCCGAACCGCAATCAGCCCCTTTTACCATCTCAACTGAACTCGGCCCATGCCCATGGCAGCCGGAGAATAAACTTGTAAGAATCGGCATCAAGGCGAAGGAGCTGGACGAAAAACAGCTGCCACCTTCCAATCTGGTTTTTCTAATAGACATCTCAGGCTCGATGAACCACGAAAACAAGCTGCCGCTGTTAAAAAAATCTATACTGATGTTGACCGAAAAACTAAGCAAAAATGATAGATTGGCTATTGTAGTGTATGCAGGATCAGACAGAATTGTGTTAAGGCCCACCCCGGGCGATAACAAAGATCTGATTCGCGACGCCATTCAAAAACTGACCTCCAGCGGTTCCACCCATGCTTCAAGCGGCATACAAACCGCCTACGATCTGGCCCTGCAGAGTTTTATGCCGGGCGGGAATAATCGGATCATTCTCGCCTCCGATGGAGATTTCAATGTCGGTATTACCAGCAGAGGTGAACTTGAACAACTCATTTCTGAAAAAAAAGAATCAGGAATCTATCTTACAGTTCTCGGATTCGGCATGGGTAATTTCCAGGACGACACCATGGAAGTACTCGCCGATAAGGGCAATGGTAATTACGCCTATATCGATTCGTTGCTGGAGGCAAAAAAAGTCCTCATCAAAGAACGGGCAAGTACACTCTTTGCTCTGGCAAACGATGTCAAACTGCAGGTTGAATTCAACCCTGCCAAGGTTGGTGGTTACAGACTTCTTGGTTACGAAAATCGGGTTCTTGCCGATGAAGATTTTAATAATGATAAAAAAGATGCGGGTGAAATTGGTATAGGTCATACGGTTACAGCACTCTATGAGGTCATTCCCGCAGGGTCAAAATCGATTCCACCAATAGACCCCCTTAAATATCAAAAAGTCGAGCATAACAGCCTGACATCAGACGAAATACTAACGGTCAAGCTGCGATATAAACCCCTAAGGAGAGAAGAGTCGCTCCTGCTCAGCCATTCCCTTGCTGACAATCGTAACGCAATGGAAACAACAAGTTTGGATTTTCGCTTTGTATCAGCGGTTGCCGGCTATGGGCTCCTGCTTCGGCACTCGGAATATGGAGGCAAGGTCAATTATCCTGAACTGATCACTCTTGCCCGAACTGGTCGGGGTGCCGATCATGATGGATATCGTGCTGAATTTATAAGGCTTTTGGAAATGAGCGAAATAATCAGCCAATAATGTGAATTTCTTTCAATCCAATCTTTACAATTATTTGATACAACACTATTATTTAGGCCATATGGCGGGTATAAAAAATTTATCCTCAATTCATACTTTGCAAGGAGAAAAGCAATGACTGTCAAGATCTTCATCAAAAGAAAAGTTTCAGCAAATAATATTCTGGAACTTACGGTATTATTGAAAAAACTTCGCAGCCTCACTCTGAGCCAGTCAGGCTATATCTATGGGGAAACATTACGAAGAGTCGATTCGGACGACGAGTGTCTGGTGATCAGCACCTGGCGGTCTCTTGAAGACTGGAACGCATGGCTGCACAATGAGCAGAGAATACAAATCCAGGACGATATAGATTCACTTCTGGGTGAAAAAACAGACTATTCAGTATACGAAGTGTAATCATCAGGTGACTTACTGTGCCACTTTGTGCTGTTATGCTCTTATCCAGTAAGTCACTGTTTCCTCAGGTAAGCAAAGAATTTGTATCATTTTTTTTACGCCGGTAGCAGCTGAGCTGAATTTTATCAGAAACATTTAGCTTTTCTATTTATGTTACTGTTTTGATCAACCCTCATAAAATGTGTAGTGTGGAACATTCTGATTCAGAAAAACGATTAACTTTTCCCGAGGCCAGGACATAATGATCTTTGAAGGCGTTAAACTGATGTTCATCGGCATGACAACCGTACTGCTCTTTCTTCTCCTTATGATCGTCCTGATTCAGTTTGTGTCTTACCTGACTCGAGACGCTACCGCCCTGGAGATGGAGGGGCTCAGAAAAGAGAGAGAACTCCAGACTCAAAGAAAGAAAACAACAAAAGTTACCGACGATGCCGAGGAAGATATTGCGGTTATTGCAGCAGCAGTAGCAGCATTTGAAGCTGAACGTTTTGCGCGAGCATAAGTATCATGGCGTCGTAAAATTTGATTTTAAAAACATGCGAGGAGAAAAACGGTGAGTAAAAAAGTTATTCAAATTATGGATACGTCCTTTCGAGACGGTTTTCAGTCGGTTTTTGGAGCACGGGTGTTAACTGACGATTTTCTCCCCGCTGTCAAGGCAACGGTAGATGCCGGTATCACAAATATTGAGGCGGGTGGTGGAGCAAGATTTCAAAGTCTCTTCTTTTACTGCGGAGAATCCGCATTCGATATGATGGATCGTTTCAGAGCTGAGGTTGGACCGGACGTGGCGCTTCAGACTCTGGCTCGTGGTATTAACGTTGTTGCTCTCAGCCAGTGTCCCCGTGATATCATTGACCTGCATGCCAAAATGTTCAAAAAACACGGCATGACCACCATTCGAAACTTTGACGCCTTAAATGATGTCCGTAACCTTGAATATTCCGGGGAACGCATTGATCACCATGGGCTTAACCACCAGGTTGTTGTGTCAATGATGGATCTGCCTCCCGGCTGCACAGGGGCACATACTGCGGAGTTTTATATAGACAGGCTGAAGCAGATTCTAGCTGCAGATATTCCTTTTCATTCAATCTGTTTCAAAGACGCCTCAGGTACATCCAATCCCAGAAAGGTTTTTGACACCTTCAAGGCTGCCAGGGAGATCGTATCAGACGACACCATCCTCTGGTTTCATACCCATGATACTGCCGGCCTGGCCATTTCCCAGAACCTTGCCGCAGTGGAAGGCGGTGCCGACGGTATTGATCTGGCAAAAGCTCCGGTCAGCGGGGGTACCTGCCAGGCGGACATTCTTTCCATGATCCATGCCCTGAAAGGCACTGACTTCACCCTTGATCTTGATTACGAAAAAATCCTTGTAGCCTCAGAGGCTTTTGAAGAGGCGATGAAGGATTACTTCTTTCCACCTGAAGCAAAAATGATTTCTCCAACGGTAACCCTCTCTCCAATGCCGGGCGGCGCACTTACCGCAAACACTATGATGATGAGAGATACCGGCACCCTGCATCTCTATGCGGATGTGATCAAGGAGATGTCCGAGGTTGTTCGTCGAGGTGGTTTCGGTACTTCTGTGACTCCCGTCTCTCAGTTCTACTTCCAGCAGGCCTACCTCAACGTTACCCAGGGCAGATGGAAGAAAATCAACCCAAGCTACGGCAATATGGTTCTCGGATACTTTGGCCGCACCCCCGTACCGGCTGATCCGGAAATCATTAAAATCGCCTCTGAACAACTTGAGAAACCTGTTTTCACTGAAAATCCACTGGACATTCTTGAGCCCGGTATTCCAAAGGCAACCAAGATTCTGGAAGAAAACAATCTACCTGTCAACGACGAAAATCTCTTTATTATTGCCAGCTGCGAACAAAAAGGCCTTGATTTCCTTCTTGGCAATGCTGTCACCAATATACGAAAAATCACGGACGAAAAGGTTGCCGACAAAAAAGAGGCTGCGAAGACCGCAGCCCCGGCTCCTGCAGCTATAGGTCCCCGGGACTATACTATCACCGTCAATAACCGCCCTTACAACGTTACGGTCTCTGAAGCAGGTGGTGTCCAGGCAACTCCAGCGGCAGCAGTAACACCTGCAGCTGCCGCCGACCCGGTTAAGGGAACTGAAGTTGAGGCGCCAACCCCGGGTAATGTTGTGAAGATCCTGGTTGAGGTGGGCAGCGAAGTAGTAACCGACCAGCCGCTGGTAGTTCTCGAGGCAATGAAGATGGAATCCGAGGTAAAATCACCCTGTGGTGGTAAGGTTTTGGCTATTCATATCTCTGCCGGAGATACTGTACAGAGTTCAGATCCTCTTTTCACCGTCGGATAGCAACTGGTACAATTTCAGGTTCCCGGCAGGACAGACTCCGGAGACCTTCTCTTTTTCGCTTATTCAGGGAAAGTATTATGAAAATACAAGCTTTCATGCTCTTCTTGCTGGGGTTGCTTACTGTGACTGTTTCATCTGCCCTTGCAGAGAACGGTACAGTTCAGATCATCTCGCCTGCAGACGCAAAAATTTTACATGTCGACGGGCAGCAGGGCAGCTTCGTATACAGTGGTGATAAGATTGTTACGCTGAAAAAAGAGGATGGCACAATCATAGTCTTAAAAGCTGGAGCAGCCGGAAAAATTACCAGTATGAAGGTTGCAGCATATCAGCAGGTTCATGAAAATGATCTTCTGGGCTCCATCACAACTTCTGCCATTATCACAGACATACCAACAACGGAGACGAGTAAAAAACTACCGACTCTTTCAGAGCTTGCTCGAGACCTCTATAAAACCACAGGAATCTATGGCGTCATTGACGGTCAGTTGTCAAAGGACTGGACCGTCGGTATCGGCAGGGTCTTAATGATTCTCGTAGGTTTAACACTTATCTTTCTTGGTATTTTCAAAAAATTTGAACCGCTCCTGCTTATCCCCATCGGCTACGGTGCAATTCTTGCCAATGTGCCGATGGCAGGAATTGCCGAACCGGGAGGTATTCTTTACTATATCTATGAAGTAGGCATCATGACGGGTGTTTTCCCCCTTATAATCTTCATGGGTGTTGGTGCCTTGACCGACTTTGGGCCGATGATTGCCAACCCAAAAACTATCCTGCTGGGCGGGGCAGCACAGTTTGGCATTTTCACCACTTTACTGGGCGCACTCTTTCTTACCGATATGATTCCCGGCATTAACTTTTCACTCCGTGATGCCGCCTCAATTGGAATCATAGGCGGAGCTGACGGCCCCACAGCCATATTTCTCTCAAGTCAGTTGTCGCCCAGGCTTCTTGGCTCTATTGCTATAGCAGCCTATTCCTACATGGCACTCGTTCCTCTGATTCAGCCTCCAATTATGAAATGGCTGACCACGGAAGAGGAGAGACAGATTAAAATGGTTCAACTAAGGCATGTATCAAAGCTGGAAAAGATTCTCCTGCCTCTACTGGTACTAGGTCTTTGTACAATGCTTCTGCCGTCCGCAGCGCCACTTATCGGCATGTTTATGCTCGGCAACCTTGCAAAGGAATGTGGTGTTGTCGACAGGTTGTCAGATACCATCAAGAACTCTCTGATGTATACCGTCACCATCTTCCTCGGGCTGGGTGTGGGCAGCAAGCTCTCCGCTGATAAATTCCTCAACCTCGAAACCCTGGGAATTCTCGCTCTGGGCATGGTCGCTTTCTGTATTGGAACTGCTGCCGGTATTCTTATCGCCAAACTGATGAACAAACTATCCAAGACCCCTGTTAACCCGCTTATTGGTGCCGCCGGTGTATCTGCTGTACCGATGGCTGCCAGAGTGGTCAATAAGGTCGGCCTTGAGGCTAATCCACAAAATCACCTGATCATGCACGCAATGGGTGCTAACGTCTCCGGCGTTATCGGCTCTGCTGTTGCTGCCGGTGTGTTACTTGCTCTGCTGTAATCCTTGCAGCCAATTCGTTTTGCATAAAAAGGCTGATTACCTCCATCGGTAATCAGCCTTTTTTCAGTGCAGATTCAGCAACTGCTGCCACTTGTCATATTCTGGAAGTAATCAAGAAGCATACTCAGATAGACAACACCATCAAAATCAAACCCATATTCGGCGTATTTCAACACTCCTTGCTTACCACTTGGATCTCCCAGACGACTGACAATAATATCTGCATCATGCAAATCTTCGTCTTCAGTAAACAGAGTGGTTGTGACAATTGCTCGAATCCCGGCTGCCCTTGCTGCCTGTAAGCCCTTCTGTGAGTCCTCGACGACAAAACACTCCTCGGACCTGATGCCCGCTTTTTCCAGGCCTTGGAGATAGATTTCAGGATCAGGTTTTTTCCTGCCTACCATATCACCTGCCAGGATAAAGTGAAAATCGATCTCAGGCAGCATTGTCTTTGCAATGGTTGTGGCGGATCGCTGATCAGAAGCGGTGCAGATACCGATCATCAGACCCGCTGCCATTGCCTCCTGCATCAACCGTTTTATGCCACTTCGCAGAGGCAACTTCTGTTTTTCTATTAGATCAATAAAAAGTGTTGTCTTACACTCATGGATACGGGTAATCAGTTTTTCCATCTCCGAGACAGTCATGTCAGGGAAAAGATTGTCTGTTTCGAAAAAGAGCCTGAGCCGTTCCTTGCCGCCAGTTACCGAAAGGAGGCGGCTGTATTTTTCTACATCCCAGTGAAAATCAAAGCCCTCCCGCTGAAAAGCCTTATTATAGGCAACTCTGTGACCATCTTTTTCCGTATCAATTAGGACACCATCCTGGTCAAAAAAAATTGCCTTTATAGTCATATCTCGTCAACTACCTATACCCCCTAGGAGTATTGTAAAGAGTACCGTGTTTCCTGGTTAGATTTTTTTGTTCGGGTTCAGATTTATACCTGTCTCCGGATCGAAAAAATTAAAGTATGCAGGGTCGATCTTAAGCCATACGGACTGTCCCACATCCATATGAAAAAAACCGGATTTAGTAACTGTAAGCAATATTTTCCCGATCGAAACCTGCATGATTGTTTCCGACCCCATAGGCTGCACCGTATCAAGCTGCATTACCAGCCAGTCTGGTTTTTCGCTCATCGACAGCTCAATATTTTCAGGCCGTATGGTTACAATAACGTCTTTTCGTTTCAGCACCGGTACATCCTGGAAGGGAAGAATAAAGCCTCCTAAATCGATATATGTTGAGTCGTTCTCCTGCCTGATACCCCCGGGAAGCATATTTATTCGCGGGTCACCGATAAACTCGGCAACAAAGAGGTTAGCCGGGTGATGATAAATATCATAAGGCGTAGCCTGTTGCTGTACCACTCCGTCATTCATGATGACAACAACATCAGAAAGGGTCAGGGCCTCAACCTGGTCATGAGTGACATATATTGTTGTTGCATTGAGCTTACGGTGCAGTCGCTTCATTTCACTGCGCATATCAGTACGCAGCATAGCATCCAGATTTGACAGAGGTTCGTCCATGAGTAAAATGGGTGACTGCATGGCAATAAGTCTGGCCACAGCAACACGCTGCTGCTGGCCACCTGACAGTTCCGATGGGAAGCGTTTTCCATATCCTTCGAGCTGCACCATCTTCAGGGCATTTTCAAGACGCTCTTCTATTTCGACAGCCGGCACCTTACTGTTTTTAAGAGCAAGGGTGATGTTTCGGGCAACCGTCATGTGGGGCCAGAGAGCATAACTTTGAAAGATAAGCCCTATATCCCGATCTTCCGGCACAACAGTAATTCCCTTTTCATGGGAAAAAACCACCCTTTCCCCCAGCAAAACCTCTCCCTGATCAGGCTCCTCAAGCCCGGCGATGATGCGGAGGATTGTGCTTTTTCCACACCCCGACGGGCCGAGAACCGTTACAAATTCACCGGGATTCACGGTCAGGTCAAACTTTTCCACAGCAACTTCGTGACCAAACGTCTTGCGAATCCCGGTCAGTTTAATAGCTTGCATATCAAACCCCATTACATCGATGATTCCTGGATCCAGAAATCACGTACTTTGGGCCCCTCTTTCCACATAAACATTGGATCCACCGTCCATGCCTTCATATTTGGCCAGGCTTCTCCTCCCTTGGGCAGCGGCACATTGTCCCGGGGGCTTTTGGAGCCGGGTTCATAATAATAAGACAGTCCCTGGAGCAGTTCACCACTTTTACCCTCTTTATAGGGCGGTTCCAATTTGGTATCAGCGGTAATCTCTGTTGACCCCAGCAGGTAGGCGATGAATAATTTTGCCGCATTTGGATGCGGTGCCTGGCGGGCAATACCCATATAAGTGGGATAAATAATCTTTGCCACAGGATCAAGATCGACAACCAGTTTATTGACCAGTCCCTTCGAAAAATTGTACCGATAGTAGGTCATGGCACCAAAAAAGGCCGGAGGATTCTTCTGCCCGGCTTTACCGGAAGCGGCAGCGCTTTTAGAACCTGACTTGGTAATAACAATATCATTATGCATCAATCTATAGAGAAATTCATAACCGGCATCAGGAACCCCTTCGCTGAGCTTCAACTCCTTGCCTGTGTGGTTTTTGTAGGCTGCAGCCAACTCGTCAGCATGTTGGACAAGCGTTGCTACGCCCATGAAATTGGTCAGCGACTGCATGGGATCCTTGAGTACAACCTTGCCCTTGTATTTGGGTTCAGTGTACTCCCAGATGTTCTTCACAGGCGGTGCATCCGGGTATACTTCACCATTGTACATAAAGACAACAGCTTCGAGAACACGAACCAGAACCGGCTCCTGGTATTCCTTTGGAATTTGTGCCGCATGGGTATCGGGAACAAAGTTGACAAGCCGGTTCTTGGCCCACAACTCATGGACAACCTGCCCGGAACCACCAGTAGTTATGATATCGGCACTATACAGTTTGGCATCTTGTTCCCGGATTGTTTTTTCAATTGTCTTCACTGAGCCAAGATCATACGATGTCACCTTGATCGCCGGATATTTCTCCATAAATTTTTTGGCGACCTTTGCCATTCGTGAGGATGCGGAGTAGATAATAACCTCCCCCTCTTTTTCTGCCATTCTCCCTATCTCAGCCCAGTCCTGCGGTGCTGTATCATAGGATCCGAGCCTGGCTGCCTTCAGCCATGCATCCATTTCAGGAGGAGGAGGTGGTTGCTCGGTTGCAAAACTTATTCCTGCAGCACTAAAGGCAAATACAAGGCTGACAACAACAGCCGACAATTTCTGTTTTACTTGCATGGTGTCTCCTTTTTCAATTTTCACTTTTTTACATTTTCTGAATCACTTGGATTGGGTCAAGCGAGACAGGCTGTCACCAAAAAAACGACGAACCAGTATATTCGCAATAATGATTATAAGAACAAGAATAAGAGTAACTGCGCCGGCATGCTGGGATTGATCTTCCGACTGATAACCGAATATCAGTCCGGTCATCACCATTGTAGAAGGCGTTAAGATAAGGATAATAAGCGATAATTCGCGCATGGCGGTGATAAAGGTCAGCAGCATTCCTGCAACCAGACCACTAGTGGACATGGGAATGATAATGTGCAGCATTCTTTTCAACCAGCCGATACCCTGCACCCGGGCAGCCTCTTCAAGAGATTTATCTATCTGCAGCAGCGCAGCGATACCGGTACGGGAGGTAAACGGCAGATTTTTCACGGTAGTAATCAGCACCAGTAAGGCAAAGGTTCCGTATAGAGCAGGAAACGGGCCATGGGAGGTTGAAAAAATACCGATATAGATAGCACCCAGTGCAATAGACGGAAAAATATAAGGTGCAAAGGCAGTTGCTTCAAGACTTTTGGACATCCAGCTGCCGCGGGTCCTGACTATAGCATAACCAATGAGCAAACCAAGCAAACCATTAATCATGGCAGCGGAAAAGCCCAGCTTCAAACTGTTACCGAGCGCTGCCAGGATCTGGTCATTGTGCAGTATACCGGCATCTCCGTGAACATAGTCATCACTTGCCTGCCCGATCCAGTAATGGAGGGTAAAGTTATCAAAACTATACTCCCCTGGGTGCAGCAACAACGATTCCCAGCCAAGAAAAAGCAGGGGCAAAAACACAACGGAAAAGGTGAAAAGACCAACCAGAACGGTTAGTGGTGTTCGCCATCTACCAAGCTTGATGGGGTTTTGGCGAAATCCCTTGCCGGTAACAGTGACAAAACTCCTGCGTACCCCAAGCACTCTGCTGTTGATATAGATAAAGAGAATTGCCAGGGCCACCAGGACAAGCGCCAGCACGTAGCCGTCGCCTGCATTGCGGGCATTGAGCGAGGTGTAAATCCTGGTAGAAAAAGTATAAAACCGTACCGGCAACCCCAGAAGTGCAGGAGTGCCGAAGGTGCCGAGTATACGGATAAAGGTGAGAACAACAGCGGAACCAAGGGCCGGCAGCAGCAGCGGCATAGTAATCAACAGAAGCCGTTTAAACCGGGAGAGTCCGCAGATGGCGCCCGCCTCTTCCATTTCAGAATCAACGGTCATCAAGGCACCTGAAACCAGAAGATATGAATAGGCGTAATAATGCATGGCCAGGCAGATGATAATGGGAAACATGCCGTAGGAAAACCAATCCGGCAGCTGCAACCCGGTATAGTAGGTGAATATTCCGGTTGCGCCGCCGAGACGATCATTTTTGAAAAGGGTCATCCAGGCCAGGGCAAGTACCCACGAGGGCATCATATAGGGAATAACCGCCATGGAACCGAAAAACACTCTAAACGGAAGATCGGTTCGAACGACAAGCCAGGCAAGGCCGGAGCCGATCACCACGGCCAGTAAGGTCACACCGGTGCCGACTATGAGAGAATTCATCATCGGCTGATAGAAAAGTGCTTTCGACAATCGGCCGGTAAATACCCGTTTGAGATGAAACAGGGTGAAAGATCCCTCCTCGGCATCAGGGAAATAGGCTAGGTCGTAACTCTGGATTGAGAGGGCGTCGCGAATAATTTCCACGAGTGGAGTGAGTACGAGGAAAACAAGCAGGACAAGGAAAAAAGCTGCAAGCAGCCGCTCCGGCGTATTAATCAGGCGCCGGACACGAAAGGAAAAAGTGTGCTTTGCTGAGATATTCATCTTGCAGTTCAGATTACATTATTCATGTAAAAGAAGCATCTGTTTATGCAGGACTACCCAACAGTCTTCTTTATAATTTCTCTGTCAAAATAGTTCACTTCCATACCGGCATCAACCACGATTGTCTGACAGTTTATGCCGGAAGAGCGGTTTGAAAGCAGAAAAGCTGCTGTATCGGCGGCCTCCTGAGTGGTAAGCGCCTTCTTTCGGAGGATCGCTTTTTCGGCAAAGAGATAGCTGTCAACATAGCCTGGAATCCCTGCGGAAGCCGAGGTTTTAAGCAGTGAGGGGGCAACCGCATTAAACCGCACATGGGAAAAATCCGAGAAGCTTTTGGCCAGAAAACAGAGCGAGGAGTTTAAAGCTGCCTTAACCGGAGCCATATATCCATAGTTTTCAGCGGCCATGCGGGTTGTGGAAATGGTGATTGTAACAAAGGAGCCATCGTCAGCAATGATGTTCTTAAAATGGTTGGCGATACTGATAAAAGAAAAGCATGAGATATCAACAGCCTGAAGAAAGTCAGCCTTTATCGTCTCATGAAACGGCTTCATCCCCTCGGAGTAGTTGGCAAAGGCGATGGAATGGACAATGCCATCAACCCTTCCCCCATTTAATGCATCAATTTCAACCGCAATCTCATCCCGAACCCGTATAATATTGGCCTCATCTTCCACGTCACAAATGAATACAGGACAACCGGGAAAAATTTTTTGAGCAGTCTTCTTTCTCTCTTCAGAACGGACCACATGAATAAGGTCAGCTCCTTCCTCAACCATGGTTCGCCCGATAACGGCGGCAACTGATTTTTTATTTGCCAGACCGAAAATAATATATTTTTTCTTCTCTACTCCCAGAAAACCCATAATGTTTTTTATTTTTTGTGGTTATAAAAAAAATTCTGATTACGTATGAAACTCAGCCATAGACATAACATACAAGATAACTCCCTTAAACTACAACGCTTTGTAGGAGCCCAGTCACCTGGGCGATTAAATCGACATTTTTGCTATGAAGCAGCAATCGCCCAGTGGACTGGGCTCCTACGCATAGGCTTTTGGCGTAGCTGAGTTTCGTACGTAATCAGAAAAATATTTTCAAAATTGACAAACTCGTAAAACCCAAATCCTTTGCCATTCCGTCATTCCCGGGCAGGCGGGAATGACGAAGCAGCGAGTTTTTACGACACCATCAAACCAACAGCAAAAAGAAGGCTGTATATCAGCGACAATTTTGCCGTTTTTGCCAAAGTCTCATTCAATGCCCTGCCCTGCTCCCTCTGTATCTCCCTGACAAGAGACAAGCCGTAGGGAAGGGTCAGCAAAGGCAGGCAGATTACGATCGATTTACTGCCAAAAGCTATGGCAACAGGGATAAGATAACTGATGGCCACCAGCAGAATATATTCTCGTACTGTCCATTTATACCCCAAAATCACTGCCAGTGTGTTCTTTCCAGCCTTCTTATCCGTCTCCCTGTCACGTAAATTATTCACAACCATTATGGCAGTTATAAGCAGTCCCGGAGGAACCGCTGCCAGAACAGCCATCCGACTCAACTCTCCCGCCTGAATAAAATAGGTGCCACAAACAGCAACAAGGCCAAAAAATATAAAAACAAACAGCTCACCAAGACCATGGCTTGCCAGGGGATAAGGGCCACCGCTGTAGGCCAGAGCAGCCAGTACGGAGGCTCCTCCAATTAGTATTATCCATACTCCACCGACACTGACCAGGTAGAGAAACAGCAGGCCGGCAAAGAACAGTAAGAAGATCATGGCGCGTTTAACTTCCATCGGAGGGATGAGACCACTCTGGGTCACCCGAACCGGACCCAGTCTCTCTTCAGAGTCGACATTGCTCTTAAAATCAAAATAGTCATTGGCAAAATTAACTGCGATCTGCAGTACAATTGCACAGACGAGACAGGCTACAGCGGGCCAGAATACAAATTTACCGTCCGCAAAAGCAACAGCGGAACCTACCGCCACAGGCGCTACAGCAGCGGGCAGTGTTTTGGGGCGTGCAGCTTGAACCCATAATAAAAATTTTGATTGATTCTGCATGGTTTAGTGGCCGTCAATAAACATATGCTTACTAACCTTCAGCTCAATGGAATAAATAGCAAAATAGAGCAGGACACCCAGCAGTCCCATGCCCATGATACCGGTATACATCTCCGGATAAAGCAGTACCTGGTATGTCTCGATTACGATATAATAACCAAGGCCGTAACTGGTCAACGACTGTTCTGCAATAAAAAGCACAGCAACCGCAGTGCCCACCGAAACCCGCAGAGCAGTGAGTATAGCCGGGATAGATGCAGGTATATAGACATATTTGAAAAGGGCGCGTCTTCCCGCGCCAAGTGATTTTACCGAAAGAATCAACTCTTTTTTCAAACCCGCAGCTTCATCGCGCACCACCACAAGAATCTGAAAAAAAATAATGCTGGCGATCAGGGTAATCTTTGAGAGATCACTTATGCCCATCAGCACATAGATTACCGGCAGAAAAATAATCTTTGGTATCGGATAGATAATTGCGATCAACGGGCCTACCACACTGTCAAGTCTGGGCATTTGTCCCAAAGCAAGTCCCAGTGGAGCAGCGAGCAGGGTAGCAAGAATAATCGCCGTAAGAACCCGGGCCGCAGATGCAAGAAAATGGAGCCCCAGTTCACCTGTAATATTTTGTAGAAAAAGAGGCACCACTTCCAGCGGAGATGGCAGTATGGGACGATTTACGATCAGCGCCAGCAGTTGCCAGAGGACAAAAAACATAACAACCCCGGCAAGAGTGGAAAGCAGTGTCGCCTTTCTTTTCATTAGGGGTTAGTCCTCCCACCCATCGCTTCTACGTGAGCCAAGGATATCCTTAAGTTGCCCGCAGCGATCAATGAATTCAGGACTTTTTCGCTTATCTGTCTTTCCGGAAAGATGGTTGTCTATGATCATCGGTTCACGATTGCAACGATCATGGAGTACAAGGATTTTTTCACCAAGAACAACAGCCTCTTCAATATCATGGGTTACCGTCAGGGAAGTTAATCCTGATTCCAGGTGAAAACCGTTCATCACCTTCTGCAACTCCTCCCTGATGGGGGCATCGAGAGCGGAAAAAGGTTCATCCATCAGGAGAAGATCCGGCTGCAGAACGAGAGTTCTGGCAATTGCCGCCCGCTGACGCTGTCCCCGGGAAAGTTGTGAGGGATACATTTTTTTCAGATTATCTATGCCGAGCCAAGTGAGCCAGTGGTTGACCCTCCGATTATCTTCCTTCTCATCAGGCTGCACATCTGCAGGGCTGTGTTTTCCATCGGGCCCATAAAACTTTCTTACCTCAAGACCGAGTCGTGTATTTTCCTCTATAGTTGCCCAGGGAAGAAGACCATGATCCTGCAGAACCAGACCGGTTGACGGTCTGGCCCTGGTAATATGTTCTCCTCCTACTGTAACTTTACCTCCCTTCGGTCTGTTCAGGCCGGCGATAAGAAGCAGGAGTGTACTCTTGCCGCAACCCGAGGGCCCGATAACAGTCCACGCCTCGCCGCGATTCACATGAAACGAAAAAGCGCCAAACAACTCTATGCCATCCCCGTAGTGAAACAGGAGATCTTTAACATCAATCATTTGATAAACTCGTAAAAAGGTCGATTACCGCTATAGATGGCTAAGTTAAAAAGTCTGATATACAAGGCGCAGTGTTTTTATCAGTGCCGAGGCCATACATATGGTATGCCTCGGTGCTGATAAAAACCTGCAACGCCGTAGATCGGACTTTTTACGACGCCATCAATTCTGATAAACTCGTAAAAAGGTCACTCGAAGTCTACGCCATCAATTCTTACTTTTCGAGGGAAAGTTACGTAGCCATGATAATCATGAGAAGTAAACGATGAAAATAAATAGCATTCTTCCCATTCACATAGGTGGCACGATCGCATCCGCTGAATCCAAAACCGGCTTTAGACCAAAACTCTCTTTTGAGGATTTGCTGGGTAAAATTGATCGGGGACTTACCGGAGATCGCCATATCGCCCCTGCACAATCCCCTTTCGGTGAATTCGGAATTGACAGTGCCAGTATGCAGATACCGCATATACAGAAGATCGCTGCAACGATATGGAACAATTACAATAGACATGATGCGTTTATCGTTACCCACGGCACAGATACTCTTGCTTACACTGCCAGTATGCTCGCCTTCATGCTGAAGGGAATCCAGAAACCGGTCATTGTCACGGGTGCCCAGAAAACTCTTGAGGACGATAAAAGCGATGTAGTCGGAAATCTGGAGATAGCCCTGCTTGCGGCATCGACGTCCAATTGCGGAGTCTGGGTTGTCTTCAATGGGAAGGTAATCAAAGCAGTCAGAGCTACAAAAATTAATATCGGTGTTGACTGTTTAGATGCCTTTGCCTCAAATGTCATGGACGAAATTCTGATCTCCAAGTTCCAACTAAACGACTATTCCATTAACAGGGGACAGGCTGAAACATTCAGCACAAAAGTATCCGAGGCACTGGATATCTATTGCTTAACCCACACTACTGACCCGGTCTTACTGGAGAACTATCTCGATAATTCAAACATAAGAGTACTAATAGTCCTTATATACGGGATGAGTGGGCATCGTAAGGAATTGATGGAAGTTCTCTCACGCTGGGCCGACGACAACGAAACAATAGTTATTGCAAAAACACATTCACCGTACGGCAGTACCGATTTATCGAAATATGAGTTAGGTGTCAAAGCCCTGCAAATGGGAATCCTGTCGTCACTGGATATGACAATGGAGAGCGTCTATGCTAAATCCTGCATCCTTCTCGCCCGCAATAGTGAACCTCGTGAATTTAGCAGGCAGTTTTATGCAAATTTTTGCGATGAGCTTGATGAGGTAGGTGTGCAGAAATTTATGAAGAAGGCTGCCTTCTGGCTCGCAGCCTCCTGATCGTATCTTTTTCTGTGGTTAGGAAACAGGAAGAGAAACCTGGAGTGCTTGACTTTGTTTAACTCACATGTTTTCTTGAAAAGAATGTTGTTTTAGATAAAGTATCTATGTAGAGGTTGAGAACCATATCTCCACGCCATAGATAGTCACTGTCCCTTCATATAGTATTAAGGGACAAAATTATATACTTGGGGTAACATTATGAAAAGAATAGTTTTGTTGATTCTTATGGGTTTAATGATTTCATTGTCTGGGACGGCTTTTGCTGAAAAATTGTATGTCGGCACAGACACAGCTTTCGTTCCCTTTGAATACAAAGGTAAAGATGGAAAATATACAGGCTTTGATATCGATCTGTGGGCAGAGATAGCAAAACGCATTGGTGTTGAATATGAATTGAAGCCGATGGATTTTAATGGCCTGATTCCAGGCTTGACGACCGGAAACCTCGATGTCGCCCTGGCAGCGATCTTTATCAAATCTTCCCGAGAAGAGAAAATTGATTTTTCTCACCCTTATTTCAGAGCTGGACTGAAAGTCATGGTTTCGGCAGACAACCAGGATATCAAGGCCCCTGCTGACCTGAAGGGAAAAGTTGTTGCTGTCAAACTCGGCACAGCAACCGTTGAGTATGTTGAAACCCTCGGTGCAAAGAAAGTCGTTAAATTCCCGAATATTGATCAAGCCTATCTTGAAGTTGTGACGGGTGGTGCTGACGCAGCAATGCATGATACCCCGAATGTTCTCTATTACATCAAAACTGCTGGTAACGGTAAAGTTAAAGCCGTTGGACCTGATGTCAAAGCAGCTCAGTACGGCATTGCCTTCCCACAGGGGAGTGCGCTACGTGACAAGGTAAATGTTGCGCTGTTGCAGATGATGGAAGACGGCGGTTACGCTGATTTATATAGAAAATGGTTTAATTCTGACCCGGAATAGTCTGAAGGGAAAAATAATCTGACCTGTTCTACACCTTTTTCATCACAGAAAAAGGTGTAGAACAGGGTCCCTTTAGCACAAGCTTGCATAGGAGGGATCCCCATGCTTGTGAGAATACTCCCACAGTTAGTGCCTTACTCCAGAACTTTTGTCATAAAAAACAAGCAATTCAGGAAGGTCGATTAAAACTATATCGTTGAATATACTTCCATAGCACTTATCCAAGCATTCTAAAATTCCGATTTATTCAGGTTAGTAACTTCTACAGAAGAGTCAAATTATGGATTTTGAATTTTCAGTTATTACCGAATCTTTGCCTGCTCTTCTTGCAGGAGCAAAACTGACTTGGATCATTACTATCCTGGGAATTGTCGGTGGTATGATCTGCGGTATTTTAGCCGGTTTGGGTCGAATCGCAGGAACAGAAGCTCTCGGAGAAGAACCACACGGAATCTTCAAGCCGATCAGTGTTTTGATTCGTTATATATCCAGTGGTTATGTTGAGACAATCCGTGGAACACCGATCATAGTTCAGGCAATGTTTCTCTATTTTGCCTTTCCCATGCTGGTCAAAGCGGTTTTCGATATCGATCGCTTTCGTATCGAAGCTTTAACTGCCGCAGTTATTACCATTATCTTCAATGCTGGAGCTTATATTGCGGAAATCGTCAGGGGCTCGGTCATCTCCGTGGACAAGGGCCTTCTGGAGGCCGGAATGTCCCTTGGTATCAGTCGCTTTCAGCTGATCGTGTATGTAATCGGTCCAATAGCCTTTCGAAGAATGATCCCTCCTCTTGGCAATCAGTTCATCATCAGCCTCAAAGACACCTCGCTTTTTATTGTCATCGGGGTTGGTGAATTAACAAGGCAGGGCCAGGAGATTATGGCCAGCAATTTCAGAGCACTTGAAATCTGGCTGACAGTGGCCGTTATGTACCTGATCATGACCACAGTGCTAGCCTGGTCATTACGCCGCATCGAGAAAAAGATGAAGATTTTCTAATTCCAGCTACACCTAAAAAACGAGAAAACGATGTCAAGTATTATTGAATTGAAAAATGTGTGTAAATCCTTTGGCAAAACAGAAGTTTTGCACAATATTGACCTTTCTATTCAGGAGGGTGAGGTGGTTGTGGTCATCGGTCCGTCTGGTTCCGGAAAATCCACTTTGATCCGCTGTATCAACTGCCTGGAACTAATCTCGAGTGGGGAGTTGGTCGTTGACACCATCAAGATTCCAGCTGAGAGAAAAAAGATGCGTCAAATACGGCTGGAGGTTGGGATGGTTTTTCAGCAATTCAATCTTTTTCCACACTTGACCGCACTTGATAATGTCGCTTTCGGTCCTACTAAGGCGAGGAAAATGAACAAGCTCAAAGCAGCAGAAATTGCCCGGGATTTGCTGGAAAAAGTTGGTCTGTCCGCATTTCAAAACAAGCTTCCTGGCCAACTTTCTGGTGGACAGCAGCAACGTGTTGCTATTGCCAGAGCATTGGCAGTCAGCCCCAAAGTTCTACTGTTTGATGAGCCGACTTCGGCTCTGGACCCTGAGATGATAGGTGAAGTACTGGATGTAATGAAAAACATAGCTAAAGACAGCGGCATGACCATGGTTGTTGTTACCCATGAAATGGGGTTTGCCGCTCAAGTCGGTGACCGACTGATCTTCATGGATGATGGAAGAATTGTCGAGGAAGGAAAACCTGGTGAAGTGATGAAAAATCCACAATCGGATAGACTCAAGGATTTCTTAGGACATGTGAAGCACCACTAGGAGGCTGTCCGAGATTTGGCAAAAGCCAGAAAATATTTCATAGCCTCGGAATCAGACAGCACCCTCTATCTGACCTCATTTTTACAATAACCTCCATACAACCTCGACAGTTGATCTGACGCAAGATTAAGTCCAAACTCCTGCATAAGGATAACACCCAGGTTATCTTTTGACGATACCCCCGTGATCTCCGTCGTTCCCCCCCTAATGCGATGAAATTCATCATTTCGCAAAAACCGAACGTCATCATAAGATTTTCGTGAAACAACTAGATTATTAACAAATGTCGCATCTGGATGTGTCGATGAGTAATGATGTCCACAAAGACAATCGGCTTCTGAATAGATGCCGTTATCAAAGCTATACAGAGTGAACCATCCATCGACTTCATATTTTTGAAGAAGATAGCATCCCAGGTCAGGTTGAATGATACGATATACTGCGTCGCCCTGGTCCTGAGACTCTTCCGTATTTAGAAGTAAGGGTTCACGTGGACACAATGGGCCAAACCCCACATCAACAATGTAGGTTCTGTCAGCGATTATTACCTTTGTAATTCTGTGGGTCCGCGGGACATCAATGTCACGATTATGAAGAACTCTTCCTAAAGCTATATCACATTGAAATTCATGATATTTGAGAACCTCAAATAAGATTTTATTTTGCTCAAAGCAATACCCACCCCGTTTGTTTGTGACAACTCTATCAAAGAGAACTTGCGATTCCAGGGGAAGGTCTTCTTGCAATAGTACGCCAAGATTACTAAAGGGAAAAGTACCGAGATGAACCTGTTGGAGTTCTTTGATGAACCTAATTGAAACTTCAGGCTGCATTACCGAAACACTTGAAAGATAGTACTGTATATTATTATCATTGAGCATATGAGCATCTCACATATAACCATTAGAATTCTCTTTAAAATTGAGCGAACTTGTGCCACCTTGGAGCATAACGGTAAAACTCTGTATTGCAAATGACAAATTCACCAGATATGCCTCGACAATCTCTGACATTTGTCAAAAACTCGATTGGAAAAGGGGCAGGGATCGAATCTACGGTAGTGCCCACATCAAGTGTTAGAAGGAGCAATTATTCGAGAGAATTGTCCTTTGGAATAGCTTTGTCCTACAGACAGAACTGACAGAATAGTCTTAAACTACGGGTTTGCTAAAATGGTTAAGACTACCAACAGAAATCTTTCCAGTTTGAAAATTGCTGTTTGCCCAGAAGATTTTTTTTCTGTTGGTGCCAATATGTACAGCATCATTAAGTGTTTGAGTCTATAGCAATACTCAATATAGCTATTTTTTATGTTCTGTATTGTTCGGGGCAAAATGATTAATATTGTTAGTTGTGATACAAAATTTAGCCATATCGAATTAATTATGCGTATTACCGTTTTTAAAAGGACATATACTGGCCACATAGTATTGACAACTAAAGCGTTATTTCGTTTAGGTAGATTCGTCCCATGAAAAGAGTCAAAAAGATAACCATTGGCCTGGTGGCAGGTGTATGCTCTGTTTTGGTTCTTTTCACTGCTGTAGCTTTGATAGCTCCATGGCTGATTGAAAAAACATCACTTGCAAACAAAGTTCGCAGTAAAGTCTCTGCGCTGGTTGGCGGTGATTTCGATTATAGTCGTCTTCATCTCTCTGTTTTTCCTTCCCCTCATATTGTACTCGTCAATCCTCAAATAGACATTCCAAAACAGTTGTCAGCATCAGCGGAGAATATTGAAGTATATCCTGAAATTATAACGTCTCTGACCGGACGTCGTATTGTTCTCAAAAAGGCAGCGGTCATGCGACCCAAAGTTACTATCTGGATGCCTGAATCGACTGATCGTCCACAACAACATTCCCGTCATGTTGATATCAGTGAGGTGCTGCCATCCCTATTGAAGGGATTTGCCAAACTGCCAAAGATTCTTTTGTCTGTCGATAATGGTACAATTTCTCAGGGAAGTGTGAAGCTTATTTATGATCAAACAAGCACCTTCTCATTCGATAGCCTTGATGCTTTGATACAAAATGTATCGGATTCTGTCACACTTAGGGTAACGGCCACATCCAACATGTTTGAAAACGTCTCTGTGACGGGTACCATTGACACCAGCCAGTCTAAGGGCAGCGCACAGGTTGAACTTGGAAGGTTAAAGCTTGGGGCTATCTACAACATCTTTTTACCCGATGCTTCGTTGAGGATAGAAAACGGAGAAGCTGACATTGATCTTGGCATAACCCTTCATGATAAAGAAAATATTGCTCTTCATTTCAATTGTTCCGCACCGAATGTTCGCTTGTTAGAGGCAGGGCAGACTACTGATATTGAGGTTCAGACACTTTCGGGCAGTGTAAATGTCAATCCAGCTTCTACGACCATTGCCATTTCTAAACTCCTTCTTGGCAGTCCGTTGATGCGTATATCGGGAAGTGTCAAGGTGTCTGAAGAAGCACCTAAATTGAACCTGAAACTAGAAGGCCGGAACATTGATATTAATTCTACCCGCTCAGTGTCTCTGGCACTGTCGGGATCAAGCAGTATTACTCAAACCATCTTCGATATTTTGAAAGGTGGTGCGATCCCATTGCTCACCGTATCCGGCCAGGCCGATACTCCCAGTGGCCTGGCAGATCTCGACAATCTTGTTCTGCAGGCAAACCTTTCAAACGGGAACATTGTTATCCCCGGAGCTGATCTGGTGCTAACCGATGTGTCTGGTGATGTGGACATGTCAAAAGGGATTCTGACAGGAGAAAATGTTCTGGCCCAGTGGCAGAACTCGACTGTGAAAAACGGAAAGTTCAAGATAGACCTGACGAAAGATCCACTGCCACTTCATGTAGAGGCAGGTATAGATATTGATGTGGCAGATATCCCGGCAATTTTAGCAAATTTTATAAAAGACCAAGCGTTCAACAATGAACTGGCGCTAATCAAGGATCTCCGGGGCAGTGCCACTGGAGCATTATCGCTCACAGGTGATACTGATCAGGTAAACGTAGATGTATCAGCAACTGATATCAAACTTTCAACACGTTACCACAAAATACCCTATCCCCTGAAGGTAACTGATGGTGGTATTAGCTATGACGGGCACAAGATACAATGGGAGCGACTCAATGGCTCAGTAGGGACATCTTCTTTTGCTTCGTTTTCGGGTAACCTCGATCTCGGCAAGACTAAGAATTTTACCATTGCATCGGGAACTTCACGTATTGTCATACCGGATTTGATGCCCTGGATTTCATCGAATAAGGCAACCCGAAACATCGCCGAGTATTATGGTGGAGGCAATAGCATTCTGCAATTAACTGAGATCCAAGCAAACGGCCCCCTGCAGGACTTTCGCCAATCCCATTTCAACCTGACTGGAGAGTTTGAGGATCTCACGATCCAACATCTTTCCAGGCAGCCTGGCCCCTTAAAAATTGTCTCGCTAAAATTTAATGCCGACACAGAGGCGTTAAATTTTTCTGATGTTCAGGTGAGTATGCTTGATGGTTCTTTAACCATGTCCGGTAAATACCTCGACTATATGGCAGATAATAAAAGGGATATCAGCTTGAGCTTTGATGGACGAATGGGACCACAACTCATCGGCTGGGTTACAGATAACGTTCACTCCCCGCCCTGGTTGAAGCTTCGTCCACTATCGATCAGAAAATCGCACCTAACATATTCGTATCAAGGGAAACACAAGATATCAGCAACACTTGCACTTCAGGACAACCTTGCGGTGATCACTGATGTGAGTTTGGCTAAAGATGCAGTAATTGTTGATAGCTTGATGGTGAAAGACCACCTCACTAAGGTGTCCGTGACTGCCAAAAAGATGAACCAGCTCCTTGATGTTACTTTTGATGGCACACTCCATGAATCTACTTTGAGTCAGGTAGCTCAAATCACCCCGCAGCTGAGAGGTTCGATTGACGGGAAGGCAAAAATTACTCTAAACCTGGAAAATCCATTTGATTTCAGTCTTCTCGGCGAAATGAACGGAGAAGGGCTGTCTGTACCTATTACCTCCAAAGCGCCTTTGATTATCAATAATATTGAAGTGAAAGGGGTGCCTGACACTATAACCCTTAAATCTGCCAATCTGTCCTGGAGTGGTACAGTCCTGACTTTGGCCGGAAGTGTGAGACCGAACGCCTCTGGTGCGCTGAAGGTTGCTTTGGATGTTGAGGCTGATCGCTTAGATGTTGATGCAATCAAGGAAAATATCAGAAGCCAGAGCACATCGCAGGACAAAAAGACAGCCCCTAAAACTTTTTCCTTGCCAATTGAAGGAGAAGTCCATTTCAAAACGAACAAACTCGAAGCGTATGGTTATGCCATCCAACCGTTACAGGCTGATATACGCTTACAGAACAATGCAGCCGACATAACACTGAAAGATATGGTTCTGTGTGGTATTCCGGTGGTAGGTACTATTAATATATCACAGCAAAATTTTGCTTTTCACCTGGAGCCTGAGGCCCATGCACAGAAGCTGAGTACAACACTGAATTGTTTTGTCGACCAGCAATTTAAAGCCGATGGCATACTTGATTTAGTAGGTGTTTTAGAGGGACATGGGACCGCAAAAGACCTGGCCATGTCAACAACGGGTTACGTGAAGATGAGCATATCTGACGGACACCTCTACCATGATATTATACTGCTTAATATCTTAAAGTTCCTCAACGTCACGCAGGTTCTAGCCGGACAAGTGAGTGCAGATGAAATGATGGAAGAAGGGGTGGGCTTTGATCGGTTGCAAGCACACGTCAAATTACAAGAAGGAGAGCTAGAAGTTAAAAAAATTATCCTGGACGCTAACGAAATAAAGCTCAGTGGTACAGGGAAAATGAACATCCTTTCAAAGCAAATAGATTTTACGATATTAGCAGCACCACTAGCAGGGGAAAATATTCTTCTAGGCCATATCCCGCTGATTGGAGGAGCGCTTCAAACCATTACGACCATACCATTGAGCCTTACCGGGAAGATAGATGATATTAAAGTCATCCCACTCAAACCCTCGGCTGTAGGATTTAGTTTGCAAGAAATTATGAGGCAGGTATCTGGCATTCCCGTGAAACTAGTTCACCTAGATGATTATCATGGAGCTGCCAAGAGTGACGACAAGTGAGAGTACAGATTAATTAATTGTTGGCGAACACTATCGACTTATTTTTTTTCAGTTGATAAATATTTTCAAGGCCTACACACCTATCAATAAAAGGACACTTTTCTAAGCTGCTTTTTTCAAAGAGACATTTTTTTAGGGAAACATATTTTCCACCTTGCAGCTTGTTCAATTTTTCGGTAACACTTCTGTAAGAAGTAAAGAGTGATTTGCATTTAATTACAAACAAAAAGAGAGAAAGAAATGGGTGGTTTTTTTGGTTGTGCCTCAAAGAAAAATTGCAATAAAGAACTTTTTTACGGAACTGATTATCTGTCTCACATGGGGACCAAACGCGGTGGAATAGCCACAGTAAACAAAAATGAATTCCACAGGAAAATTCATAATCTTGAAAATGCATACTTTCGATCAAAATTTGAATCAGACATTGATAAATTGACAGGTAATATGGGTATTGGTGTCATCAGCGATACGGATTCCCAACCTATTCTCACCCATTCTCACCTTGGCAAATTTGCAGTGGTTACCGTTGGGAAAATTGCCAACATCGATGAACTGACCCAGGAGGCTTTTAAAAAAAATGTCCACTTTTCAGAATCCAGCCAAGGGGATATCAACCCCTCAGAACTTGTCGCCATTTTAATCAACCAGAAAGGATCATTTGAAGAAGGTATCTCAAATGCACAGGTAAAAATTAAAGGCTCCTGTTCTATGTTGGTGCTGACATCAACTTGTATATTTGCCGCAAGAGACAAGTTGGGCAGAACCCCTATCATTATCGGCAAAGGAAACAGTGGTTTTGCTGCCAGTTCAGAATCATCTACTTTTTCCAACCTTGGATTTGAAGCTGATTATTTTGTTGGCCCCAATGAAATTGTTAAGATAACACCGGATGGGTATGAACAGGTTCAGGCACCTGGAGATAAAATGCAGATTTGCTCATTTCTATGGGTCTATTACGGGTATCCAGTCTCCAGCTATGAAGCCATAAATACGGAACAAGTCCGATATAATTGCGGAACCGCCCTGGCCAAAAGAGAAACATCCGCTGCTAATCTTGTTGCCGGTATTCCGGATTCCGGCATTGGTCATGCGATCGGGTTTGCTAATGAAAGCAAGATTCCCTACATGCGACCCTATGTTAAATATACACCGACCTGGCCGAGAAGTTTTATGCCCCAAAACCAGGAAATGCGAGATCTTGTGGCACGAATGAAATTAATTCCCATCAGGGAAATTATTCAAGGAAAGCATATTATCTTTTGTGATGACTCTGTTGTCCGGGGTACCCAGTTGAGGGACAACACAGAGATACTGTATGAATACGGTGCAAAAAGTGTTCACATGAGAATCGCCTGTCCATGCCTGATTCATCCGTGTGAATTCCTCAATTTTTCAACATCTCGGTCAACGCTTGATCTGGCTGGTAGAAAAGCCATTTGTAAAATTGAAGGTACTGAAGATACAGATTTGACTGATTATGCAATTGATGGCTCAGATAAACATGAAGCCATGATTGCAAAAATTATTGATGAACTCAGCCTGACCAGCCTTAGGTATCAAAAATTAGATGACTTGGTCGCCGCCATTGGCATGCCCAAAGAAAAATTGTGTACCCATTGCTGGGATGCCTCCAGCTACTTTTAGAGTACATCTAAACACCGGAATTACTTGACTCATTAAAGGATTACCTTAGTACGCGATATAAAAAATAGCTCCATTCTTGAGTTATTACTTTTAAGGAATTCCAAAAACAGCATCTTATATGCGAAGCCCCAGGCACATCGGAACGTGATCTGTTTCACACTTTTACCTCCCCGGCGGCTTATTGAATTACCTCACGGAAAGATAAGAAAAAGAAGAAAATATAAAGGAAATAAAGGAAGAAAAGGAACCAGATTCAAAGAAGAGCAAACAGAGAAGAAAAAACACAACATAACTAATCTCGCAGCATAACTACTATTATGTTCTTGCTTTCACCCAAGCATCTGGCGTCCACTCTGTAGCAGGATTGTTCATTTCATGAAAGTAGATATTATAAGAGGTGAGGTTAAGAGGCTGTAGGCATACAGTCACTTGGCCTTCTTCCTGTTTACTTAATTTAAAAAACCGGATTTGCCGAAGTAATTTTTCCTCCTTGTAATAATCAGTCATAAAACATACTATGATCCAAATCTGACTCGAGAGGGACGGTTAGTTAAATATTCCGTTGTTATTTTGGGATAATAATCTAAATGTCTATTCAACTATGGTGACTCGGGAATCGTCAAATTCTGTGCAATGGACAGCCACTAAAGGCAAATAGGATAGAGCATTGACACACAAAAAACACTTGCTCCATGTAGTAGATTTGGTAAAACGCTTTGGTGGGCTTGTCGCGGTATCAGATTACAGTTTGACCCTGGAACAGGGCGAGTTGGTGGGGTTGATCGGTCCAAATGGGGCCGGAAAAACTACTGTATTCAACCTCCTTTCCGGCGTTTTAAAATCCAGTTCAGGCAATTTTTTTTTTAACTCCCAAAATATCACAAAATTTTCTCCTGCCCAGACTGCCAGGGTTGGAATTGCAAGAACCTTTCAAAATATACGGCTCTTTGAAGATCTAAGCGTTTTAGACAATATAAAGGTTGCCTTTCATATGCACCATGGGAAAGGCTTTTTAAATACAATTTTTCATACAAAAAAATTTCGCCAAACAGAAAAAGAGATTACCCAAAAGGCGATGGAATTTGCTGAATTAATGAACCTTACAGAGCTTATACACGAGCCGGCTAAGAAGCTTCCTTATGGCGATCAGCGAAGAGTGGAGATTGCCAGAGCCCTTGCGACAAACCCGAAACTTTTGCTACTGGATGAGCCAGCCGCCGGGATGAATCCCCAGGAAACTGCAGAACTCATGAGAACAATAAAAGAAATTCATGCAAAACAGGATATGACCATTCTCATTGTTGAGCATGACATGCGTCTGGTAATGAATTTGTGTCAGCGTCTTCAAGTTCTGAACCAGGGGCAACTGCTTGCCCAGGGAACCCCTGAAGAAATTCAGAATTCTCCTGAGGTTATTAAAGCCTACCTTGGTTCTCCAAAGGAAAATCCTCATGCTATCTGTTGAAAACATTGATGTCTACAGGGGGAGGACCCATGTCCTCCGTCAAGTAGATATTCATGTCAAGCATGGTGAAATTATTGCGCTTATCGGTGCAAACGGGGCTGGAAAAACAACAACACTAAGAACAATTTCAGGCCTGCTGCACCCGGCAAAGGGAAAAATCCTTTATGCCGCAGGTAAAGGAAAAAGACAAATTGAAATTTCTTCGTTGCCACCTGAGCAGATTGTTAGCACAGGCGTTTCCCATTGCCCAGAAGGTAGAGGGGTTTTTTCGCAACTTTCAGTAAAGGAAAATCTCCTTGTAGGTGCCTATCTGCGCAAGGATAATAAAATAGAGCAGGACATTCAGTCCATTTATGAGATGTTTCCTATACTCGAAGAGCGATCAACTCAGGCAGCAGGAAATCTCTCAGGCGGAGAGCAGATGATGCTTGCCCTTGGCCGATCTCTAATGAGCCGTCCGAAACTTTTAATACTGGATGAGCCATCCTTGGGCCTTGCCCCCCTTGTCATCGAAACCATATTTAACAAGTTAAAAAAAATTAATACAGAAGGGGTCACCATCCTCATCGTAGAACAGAATGCTGTTATGGCGCTCGAGCTGTCGCATAGAGCATATGTTCTAGAAACTGGCAGGGTGACTCTTTTTGGCCGGAGTGCAGATCTTACCCTTAACCCAGAGGTTCAAAAAGCCTACCTTGGAGGAGAATAATGGACTTTGGGTATATTGCACAGCAGTTGGCCAACGGATTGATACTCGGAAGCATGTACGCCCTTGTTGCAATCGGGTTTTCCATGATATATGGGATTGTCCGACTCATCAATTTTGCCCATGGCGATATTGTCATGATCGGTGCTTTTACAACACTGGTCCTTATGGAGACAGCAGGGCTTCCCTTTCCACTGGTGGCATTCTTTGTTCTTCTCACGGGCTGTGGTATGGGCATACTCATTGAGAGAATCAGTTTTCGTCCTATGCGGGGTGCTCCTCAGGTGACAGGGTTTATCGCCTCCCTTGGTATCTCCATTATGTTACAGAATCTTGGAATACTCACCCTGAGCGCTCAGCCGAGAAACTTTAGTTTCCCAAGTTATATGCAGCGAATACTCAATCTAGGGCCCGTAAGTTTCAGAGTTGTTGATGTTGTCATTATTTTAACGGCCTTTTTTCTGATGGTAGCTCTTATTTTTCTCGTTCAAAAAACAAAGCTAGGCATTGCAATGAGGGCAACAGCAGAAAATATTGATGTCGCCAGGCTGATGGGTATAGATATTAACAAGACGATCATGGCCACATTTGCAATCGGAAGTGGTCTTGCAGCTATTGCAGGACTGATGTGGGGTGGGAAATTTGGTCAGATAGATCCCCTGATGGGGTATGTTCCGGGGCTGAAATCATTTGTTGCAGCAGTTATCGGTGGAGTTGGATCAATTCCTGGTGCCATTCTCGGAGCCTTCATCCTTGGACTTTCTGAAGTCCTTTTTGTGGGTCTTTTGCCACCTATTTATTCTTCATACAGAGATGCCTTTGTATTCGGTGTCCTGATCATCATCTTGATCGCCATGCCCAACGGACTCCTTGGCAAAGATATAGGGGATAAAGCGTAATGGAATCGAATCGTCCCCGTTACTGCCTTGGTCTCCTGATCATGTTTATGGTTGTTTTTTCCCTCGGAATTGAAAGGACAGCAAATGATTACATCCTTGCTATTGTAAGTTTTACCGGTATCAACATTATCCTGGCCGTCAGCCTGAACGTAACAAACGGATTTGCAGGCCTCTTTTCACTTGGGCACCCAGCTTTCATGGCTATCGGCGGCTATACAACCGCTCTTTTAACCTTTTCTATGGAAAAAAAGCCTCTCTTCCTGCCAGATCTCCCCCAGTGGCTGATTCCTGTTCATCTTCCATTTTTCCCGGCTCTTCTGGTGGGTGGCTGCTTTGCTGCCTTGGTAGCACAAATTGTTGGCATATCTGTCCTGCGATTAAAAGGACACTATCTTGCCGTAGCAACAATGGGATTTCTTATCATTGTCCAGGTGCTATTGAATAATGCAAATTCTATCACCCGCGGCCCGCTTGGATTAAACGGGTTAGAGGAGTTTACCAACGTTTCCTGGGTAGCAGGTTGGGTTGTTGTAACCATTTACACATGTTGGAAAATTAAATTCTCTTCTCTTGGTAGATCAATGCTTGCCGTAAAAGAAGACAGTATGGCTGCCAACTCCCTTGGTGTAGACCTGTTTTATACACGTAATTTTGCCCTTACAGTGGGCGCCTTTTTCGCTGGAGTTGCCGGAGGTTTATGGGGTCATTTGATCACAGCCGTAACCCCTGGCTCATTTTCTCTTATCATGTCATTTAATATTATTGTCATGGTGGTTGTTGGCGGCACAGGAAGTATAACCGGTTCTGTCACGGCCGCGATTATTTTCACTTTAGCCATTGAATGCTTCCGACCGCTGGAAGAGAATTTCGGCATTTATGGCGTGGGCGAAATCGTTATTTCTCTGGTTCTTATCCTCATTCTTATTTTCAAGCCCAGTGGCATGTTCGGAACGGGCGAGCCCAAATTCGTCACTGGGAAGTATAAACAACTTAGCCCGACAAACGGGAAATAAGCAACTCATCCCGATAAACGGGATAATGCCTTTACCAAATTTTTCTGCACTCAGTTTACTACCCCCCTCAAGGGGTGTTCAAAATAGGGAGAAAATTTTATAAGGCACTAAAAAACCTCACTAAGGAGATTGAAAATGAAAAAATGTTTCATAACTATTGGCCTGTTCTTCATGTCCCTGCCTCTGGCAACCCCCTGCTTTTCTGCAGAACCCATAAAAATAGGTGCGCTATACAGCCTCACAGGAGGTATGTCGTCAATAGATACTCCTTCCCTTCGCGGCGCTGAACTTGCGGTTAAAATTATCAATAAAAATGGCGGATTGCTCGATGGCCGTATGATTGAGCTTATTTCTGTCGATGCAAAAACAGATCAGAAAGCAGCTGCAATTGGTGCTAAAAAACTTCTTAGCAATGGTGTTATAGCAGGTATTGGCCATAGTGACCCTTCATTTGTTCTTCCATCGGCCCCACTGTTCCAGAAAAAAGGTATTCCTTTTGTTACTTCCGGGGCAACTCTTCCCACCCTTCCTATGATGATCGGAGATTGCCTATTTATGGTACCTTTTGGGGATGATGATCAGTCTTTTGCTATTGCCGACTATTCCTTCAAATCCCTGGGAGTAAAAAATGTTGCCATCTGGACAGACAATTCGATGGATTTCACCAAAACTCTATCTAAATTTTACAAACAACGCATGACCGAACTTGGAGCAAAAATTGTTTTAGAAGACTTTTTCATGATGGGTGACAAGGATTTCTCAGCCCAGATAGCAAGACTTAAAAATGTTTCTCCCCAACCGGATGCAGTTTTCATCTCATCCATACCCAATGAAGCTGGGTTGACGACAAAGCAGCTCAGGGAGAACGGACTAACCCTTCCTATTGTGAGTGGAGATGGTTTTGATACGGAGCTCATCGTTACAGTTCCAGGAAAAGAACTTGCAAATGACGTCTATTTTTCAACGCATACATACAGAGCCGATCCCAGGCCTGAAGTTATTCAATTCATAGCAGACTATGAAAAAGAATATGGCGTGCCCCCGGAAAATGCCTTTGCCCCGCTTGGATACGATGCAATTGCCCTCATTGCAGACGCTATTACCAGAGCTGGTTCTGCAACGCCCAAAGCATTAAAAGAGAGCCTTGCTAAAACAATGGGGTTTAAAGCTGTAACTGGTGAAATTTCCTATACGCGTCCAAGTAGAGTTCCAGTGAAAGGTGTTTCTATTATTAGTGTTAAAAAGGGAGAATACAACGTGGAAGAGATCTGGTTCCCTACCACAAAATAACTACGAGTTATATGTCCAAAGGAGTATGAAATGCAGACTGTAAAGCTTGAAGAATTAAACGAGCACTCTTTTCAGGAAGCTAACATTGATAAAATTATCATGGCCATCGGCTCCACAGAAAACCATGGAGCACACTTGCCATATGGGTGTGATTCTTTCGTAAGCTATGACCTAGCCCATTCCGTGGCATCAGGCTTGGAAAACACAGTGGTTGCTCCTCCATTATGGTTTGGAATGAGTGGTCACTACAGGCATAAGCCTATGTGTATTTCTCTTTCTGATGACACCTTGATAAAAGTCCTAAAAGAAATGCTGGAATCGGCTATTCACTGGGGAATCAACAAAGTTCTGATCATCAACGGTCATGATGGCAATATCGCTCCAATTGAGATAGCTGCAAGGCAAATTAAAATTGAACATCCAGAGTTTTGCCTTGCAGTACTTGATGCATGGTGGATTACTGCAGGAAACCTTCTCCCAAAGAATACCTTTGAAGTTTGGAACGGTATGGGCCACGGTGGTGAAGGTGAAACATCCATTGGACTTGCGATGTTTCCTGAACTTTGTGACATGAGTCGTGCCCAAGGCATGATTCCAGAGATGGACAGTAATGTAAAATTAATATGGAACTTTTCGGAATTAACTGATTTTGGTGCCAGCGGAGCACCTGAAAAAGCAACTGCCGAAAAAGGTCACAAAATGAAAGATGTTCTTGTGGATTATATCGTGGATTTTGTGAACCGCATGGATGCCCAAGGATGGCGGTATAAAATAAAATAAAATAAAATAAACGGATATTTTCCTGGCCTCACCCGGAGTTAACAAACTCCGGGTGTTCTCTAATTATCTTTTTTGTGAATGAACAACAGTAGTATTTCGTTTGAGGTCGAGTAAAATCTTAGTACAATCGATATGGCAATCTCAAACCGGCAGCACCAATAAATGGTTGGTTGATCAAGGGTTGATATTTGTCAACGATTAATGGATGAGAATACACTAACCGGTTACGGCCAAGTAGCCTTGAT
>Ga0209633_10000698_pt1 | contig 37883 bp, 36 predicted proteins | sample Cruoilmetagenom1_FD_187290 | JGI IMG/M metagenome (GOLD analysis project Ga0209633, IMG submission 187290) | Oil polluted marine microbial communities from Coal Oil Point, Santa Barbara, California, USA - Sample 1 (SPAdes) (version 2) | ecosystem: Environmental > Aquatic > Marine > Oil seeps ...
ACGTTTCTGCCTCTTGGTCCCAGTGTGGCCTTTACTGCGTTGGCCAGGGTGTTTACGCCCATTAACACTGCGTCCTGTGCTTCTCTGCTAAATTTTATTTCCTTTGCCATGGTGCTTTACGCCTCCTATTATTTTTATGATTCAAGTATCGCGAGTATCGCGTGTTCCTCGATGAGAATACAATCCTCGCCATCAATGCTTACATCGGTACCACCGTAATTCACAAAAAGGACTCTATCGCCTTTCTTTGCAATCAAGGGCATAACAGAGCCGTCCATCTGAAGTCTCCCGTTACCAACAGCTAGAACTTCTGCTTCCTCAGCCTTTCCGCCTTCAGCAGGTGCTGCGTTCTCTGGAATAATGATTCCACCCTTCGTGGTTTCCGGGGTATCGATCTTCTTAAGTAAAACCTTATCGCTAAGCGGTTTTATAGCCATATTGAAAAATCCTCCTGAACAGAAATTGTAAAGTTATATTTGACCCATTTAGTAAAAATCTAGGTATAAGTTAAGCACGAATTCCACAGTGTCAAGAGTAAGAAGGAATTAGATCAAAAATAAGCATCATCTGTAAGACTTAATAGTATGCTTAAAAAATTGAATGGTTTTAAATAGAAAGCATTGTTCACAACAAGATTAACATCATGTTCTTAATAGTAATTCACATCAAAGGCGTTCTTGATAATGTTAATTTCTTCACTTGTAAGATCAACGGAAACAATATCAAAACGCATGTCTCTTGATTGGATATTCTTATTTTCGAGATAAATGAACGCTGTTGCCAATAGCTTCTTTTGCTTCCTGTGCGTTACCGCCTCTACGGGAAGCCCGAAATCCTCACGGCTTCTGGCTTTGACCTCCACAAAGCAAAGGACTCTTTTTCTGTCCTCCGCAATTATATCAATCTCGCCCTGCCTGCAGCTAAAATTCTTCTCAAGGATTTTATACTTGTCCTTTTTAAGGAACTTACATGCCAAATCCTCACCCTTTTTACCTGCAGATCTGCTATTTGTTGCCATATAATATAGTATCCCCTGAAATTATTATAGCTAGCTCATATTACAGCGCGTCATATTTTAAAAGGGTGGATAAAAAACTGGATTCCCGATATAGACGTTCGGGAATGACAATCACCCCCACCTTTAATCCTCCCCCCCCTCAAGGGGGAGGAAATAAAAAAAAGCAAAAGATTTAGATTCTGAATCAAGTTCAGAATGACAGGTAAAAGGGAGAGTCTGAAATTAATTTTCATCCAGCTTTTTCTTCAGTTCGGCGAGCTTTGTCAGGGCGTCTAGCGGAGTCATGGAGTTGGTATCAAGCTCTTTAATCTCCTCTAATAGAGGATGCTCTTTAGGTTCCTCATTATTTTCACTTTCAGCGAAGAGAGACGCTTGCCCCCCTAAAATAGAGTTTCTGAGCTCAGTTTGAGATTTTTCAAGATTAAGCAGAACCTTGCGCGCCGTTTTAATGACACCTTCGGGGACTCCGGCTAATTTGGCGACCTGAATCCCGTAACTATGACTGGTCGCACCCGGAATCAGCTTTCTCAGAAATACAATTTTATCCCCGTTATCCTTTACATATATATTATAGTTTTTAGTCCTTTTTTTTGATATCACAAGCTCGGCAAGCTCGTGGTAGTGAGTTGCGAAAAGAGTTCTGCAGCCAAGATCATGGAGATATTCGGCCACCGCCCAGGCAATACTCATACCGTCAAAGGTGCTTGTTCCCCTTCCTATTTCATCTAAAATAACAAGACTTTTGTCAGTTGCGTGCCTTAAAATATAGGCTGTCTCTACCATCTCAACCATAAAAGTAGAATACCCCTTAGCCAGATTGTCGGATGCTCCGACTCTCGTGAATACCCTGTCGCAAATACCGATCTCGGCATGAGTAGCCGGAACAAAGCTTCCCATCTGGGCCATAATAACGCTTAAAGCGACTTGCCTTATAAGCGTGGATTTTCCAGCCATGTTGGGGCCGGTGATTATTAGAAGCTGATTTTCCTTGGAGTCCAGTCTTGCATCATTTGGGACAAAGCGCTCACCCAGGTCCATTCTTTCAATCACGGGGTGGCGGTTATTTTTAAGCTCTATGACTTTGGAGTCTGAAACCCGGGGTCTTACGTAATCGTATTTTTCAGCAACCTGAGAAAGGGAACACAGGACATCTATCATTGCTATCAGTGAAGCAGTGCGCCTCACTCTTTCAGATTCATTTGCGACCTGTACTCTAATACCCTCGAAGAGCTCCCTTTCAATATCTAGAATTTTATCCTCTGCGCCAAGCAGCTTTTCCTCATACTCTTTAAGCTCCTGGGTTATGTACCTCTCCGCGTTTACAAGCGTCTGTTTTCTTATATAGTGCTCTGGAACCGAAGCTGAATGTGTTTTGGTAACCTCTATATAATATCCAAACACACGGTTGTAGCCGATTTTAAGTGAGCTTATGCCGGTTGATGCTTTTTCTCCAGATTCAAGCTCTGCTATCCATTTTTTGCCGTCCCGCCGGATTGAGCGCAGCTCATCTAACTCCGCGCTGACCCCCTCTCTAATGATCCCCCCGTCCCGTGAAGATACAGGAGGCTCATCTACGAGGACTTCCTCGAGCATGCCTCTGATATCACTTAAATCATCAAGGCTCCCGGCTATCTCTTTTAGAATTTTTGAATCGGCGCTCTCTAATTTGTCTTTTATCTCGGTAATATGAGAAGACGAATCCCTCAATGAGCCCAAATCCCTGGGTCTTCCGGAGGTGGTTGAAATCCTCCCAATTAATCTCTCAATATCGCTGATTTCTTTTAGAACGGCTCTCAAATCTGATTTTAAGCGGGACTTACTTTTAAATTCCTCGACCCCATCAAGGCGAATCTCTATCTCTTTTAGTTTAATTAGAGGATTTGAGATCCAAAATTTAAGAAGCCTCGCTCCCATAGCGGTCATAGTCTCATCAAGAACCCAAAACAACGTGCCCTCTTCACTGCCGCCCCTAATAGTCTTTAAAAGCTCAAGATTTCTTTTCGTCGAGTCGTCAATCAGTAGATACTCCGACTTCTTGTAGAACTCGGGTTCATCCAAAGGAGGCATTTCCTCCAGCTGCGTGTCTTTTAAATACTGGATGAGCGCCCCGCTTGCCGAAATTGAATCCGGTTGTTCCTCAAGCCCGAAGGGCTCAAGCGTTTTGGCGGACAGGTGGTCCAAGAGAAGCTCTTTTGCCCGGTCAATATCCCAAACCCAGGAATCAAGCTCGGTAACTAGCGGGTCAAGAGACTGTGTAAACTCTGCTTTGGGAATATCGCCCCTATTTTCGTCGTCCTGGAGGAGTAACTCTTTTGGCTCAATCTGAGAGAGCTCATCAATTAAATCTTCAAGGGAATCAAAAGAAGTGGTTCTAAAAATGCCCGTTGATATATCGGTATAGGCAAATCCGTAGGAATGTTTGTTAACATAAACACTGGCTAGATAATTATTAGACTTTGAATCAAGCTTTTCAGTATCCAGTATGGCGCCTGGAGTGAGCACTCTTACAACTCTTCTTTTAACAACACCTTTGGCGTCTTTAGGGTCTTCAACCTGCTCACAAACGGCGACTTTATGCCCTTCTTTAAGGAGCTTGGCCAGATAGGGCTCCGCGCTATGATGAGGCACCCCGCAGAGGGGAACAGGATTTTTGCCGGACTTATTTCTCGAGGTAAGCGCAATTCCTAGAACCTTTGAAGCGACCTTTGCGTCCTCGTAGAACATTTCATAGAAATCACCCAAACGGAAAAAAAGTATTGAGTCGGGATACTCCTTTTTTATACTGACATACTGCTTTAGCATGGGGGTCTGTTCAGACATAGATAAATGATTATATCAATTCGTTCACGAAGTCTCAATTAAAGTTGGGAAATCGTGTAGAAGGATTCAGGATACACGATGCGGGATGTATATATTTTAACCCGTTCGTCCTGAGTTCAATCGAAGGGGCTCGGATTAATTTCACCCCCAACTTAAATTGGATTTGGGAATGACAATCACCCTCATCCCAACCTTCCCCCCTCAAAGGGGGAAGGGATAAAAAGGAAAAGGTAAAAGAAAGATTTCTCGCTACACTCGAAATGACGGATTAGAAGATGGGATTCGGAAAAGATCCCGGGTCATGGTTTAGAGTGACAGTAGCCCCCCACCTTAATCCTCCCCCGCATTGGGGGGAGGAAAAGAAAAGCGAAAGATGGGACCCTGAAACAAGTTCAGGGTGACTACAGATTAAATTTGCCGGAGCGGCTCTTGGTGTTAAAATCTAATCTTATGACCAAAGAAAGCAGCGTGAAATTTGCAATCGGACAAATCGTACATCATAAAATGTTTGACTACAGGGGAGTAGTGGTAGACGTAGACCCTGTATTTAACAGCACCGAGGAATGGTACGAGAATGTAGCTCTTTCAAGGCCCCCAAAAGATAAACCCTGGTATTACGTTTTAGTGGACGGAGCCACACATCAAACGTATGTAGCTGAAAAGAATTTGGAAGATGATAAATCAGCTAAACCTATAGACCACCCGCTTGTAGGCGAATTTTTTAATGGAGTTGAGGGCGGGATTTACGTTATGAAACAAAGAAGCAATTGATCCTTCTTCTTGCGTGAGAAACCCGGGAGTGATAGATTAGTAGTTCTAAAAGAACCCGATCATGGAGAGGCGCTTTCCAATAGATACAAAGGATAATGAACTTGATAAAACCTAATTCATTTGTAGGAAATTTGATACCGTACATACCAGGGAAACCTGTAGAGGAGCTAGAGCGTGAGATCGGGATTAGAGACGCTGTAAAAATCGCTTCAAATGAAAACCCCTTAGGGCCTTCTCCTCTTGCGGTAGAAGCGGTTAAAGAAGCTGTCTCTTCATTAAACCGCTATCCCGACGGTGACGCCTTCTACTTAAAGGAGAAGCTGTCCTCAAAACTCGGAATAAGTCCTGAGACGCTGATATTCGGAAACGGGTCTAACGATGTAATAGACATCGCCGCAAGGACATTTATGAAGCCCGGAGACGAGGCGATATTCGGAGAGTACGCATTTATTGTCTACCCGATTGTAACCCAGGCTGTGGGCGCAAAAGCTGTAATCTCGCCAATGCCGGATTACACTCATGATTTGAGGGATATGTACTCCAGAATAACCGAGAAAACAAAGATCATATTCATAGCAAATCCCAACAACCCGACCGGCACTATGGTAAAACGGGGGGAATTTGAATGGTTTTTGGATAAGGTGCCGGAGGATATTTTAGTCTTAATGGATGAGGCGTATTTTGAGTATGTAGATGACCAAGACTATCCAAATTCCCTTGAGTACCAAAATACCGATAAATCAATTTTGACAGTCAGGACATTCTCAAAAATTTACGGACTTGCGGGACTAAGACTTGGCTACGGGATAGCGTCAAAGGAAATCATATCAAATATGCAGCGGATACGTCAGCCATTTAACTCAAATTCTCTGTCACAGGTCGGAGCCATTGCGGCACTTGACGATAAAGAACACATTGAGAAAACAAAAGAAGTTAATAGTGAGGGGCTTACGTACGTTACACAGGAGCTTAAGAAGCTGGATATCCCTTATGCTCCGTCATATACGAATTTTGTGCTCATAGACATCGGGGATGATCCGATGCCTGTCTACAATTCGCTCCTTAGAGAAGGAGTAATCGTAAGACCTGTTATGGGTTATGGATTAAAGACCCATCTCAGAGTGACGATAGGCGTGTCGGAAGAAAACGACAAATTTATAAGCGGTATCAAAAAGGTATTGGGTAAATAAAATTATGGAATTTGAGAAAATCACAATCATCGGACTTGGTTTAATCGGGGGCTCGCTTGCCCGGGCTCTAAAGGAATCAAACGAGGTGGGAGCTGTAATCGGAATTGATCCCGATAGAGAGACGATTGAGTACGCCCTTGGTAACGGAATTATTGATATAGGATCATCGGATATCAGGGAAGGCGTAGAGGGCGCAGAGATAATTGTCATTTCAACCCACGTCGGAATTATTACGGATACCGCAAAGTCTGTTTTTCCCGCTGCCACACAAGGCGCAATAATTACAGATGTAGGGAGCGTAAAGTCTGTGGTAGTCAAAGGGATTGAACCTTATTTGCCTGCCAATATACATTTTATAGGTGGGCACCCCATAGCCGGAACTGAAAACTCAGGTGTTAAATCAGCTGATTCAAAACTATTTAACGGAAAAAGGTGCATTTTAACCCCAACTGAAAAAACGGACCCGCTAGCGAAAAGTAAAGTCACCAGAATGTGGGAGTTAGTCGGAAGTGAAGTACGCGAGATGGACCCTGAAACTCACGATCATATCTTTGGCCTGGTAAGTCACTTGCCGCATATAGTGGCCTACTCGCTGATTAACACAGTACTCAATGCTCAGGACTCAGAGGTGCTTTTAGAATTCGCGGGCGGGGGGCTTAAAGACTACACAAGAGTCGCGGCAAGCTCGCCAGAGATGTGGGTTGAGATATTTAAGACCAATAAAAGTCATTTACTAGAGGCAATTTCAATGTTTAAGGATTCGCTCGGAGATATTGAAGAGGCAATTGAGAATGAGGATTTTGATACTTTAAAGAAAAAGCTTGATAAGGCCGCGAGAACTAAACGTAATTTATAAGTTAACCCGGACGTTGACCTAAACCATATTCACTTAATATCTTCTCAACAATTACCTCCGGAGTATCAACAATATCGAGGGTCAAAGCATGATCCGGCTCTTGGAGGGTTAGGAACTGGCTGTGCAGCAAATCGGCGCCCGCGAAATGCCCCTTTCTATTAACGAGTCTTTTTTTTATTAAGTTCAGATCACCCGTAAGATAAATGAAGTTAATATTTTTATCCGGAACATCTAGAAAATCTCTATAGGATTTTTTAAGCGCCGAGCAAGCAATAACCATAGGGCCGCGGTGCTCCTCTATGAGATCCCGGATTGCCCGAAGCCAGGGCTCTCTGTCACTATCTGAAAGGGGAGCTCCTCTACTCATTTTCTCTATATTTTCTTTGGAATGAAATCGGTCGGAATCATAAAATACGCAGGAGCGCCTCTCCGCAAGCATCTTGCCAACAGTAGTCTTACCTGAGCCGGAAACGCCCATTATTATAAAAATCATAGTCAGGCTAATGAGTATTATTCCTGGGCTTAGTTACTAGCCTACGCCGCATTTGCAAGCAGTAACAAATACCGCAATTATGAGAACTGAAGTAACAGTTAAGTAATAACGCATTCTTCTGACCTCGGATAAAGTGTTAGTTTTATTATGCAAAATATACAAGTTCCGGATAAAAATTATTCTTAGACTTTATTAATTACCCCAACTCACAGCTACAAGCAGTAATGAATAATGTGACTAAAAGAATTGAAGCAACACTTAAGTAATAGCGCATTCTTCTGACCTCGGTATATTGGATTACTTTTTCAGTATATAGGATTATTTTTCTAAAGTAAATCATACTATCAATAGAGCTAATGACCAAAGAAAAACGATTCTACAAGAAAAAGAAACCCTCTTTCAGCTAGACCGGATATTGCAGAATCGGCATGTGAAAACATTAAACCAGTAACTGGTTTCAAAAAACCTTTATTAATAGCAAGTTAGACATAATTAATAAGCATTAATGCCGTAGGAGATCAAATGATTAACCAGGGTTTCACTTCTTCTTAACACATTCTTAACATTGCTGGTGTTTAATTCTAGATCAAATGACCTTAAAGGAGGCAGTAAAATGTTTAAAGGTGCATTAAAATCCCAAATATTCAAGAGTAGCTTCATTGCTTTAATTGTCGCTTTAACAGCAGGGTTTGCTACTGCAGAAGAACCGGTTAAGGTTGACTCAAATATTCCGGCTTACACCAAAACAAGCGGTGTTTCAGGAAATATAAACAGTGTAGGATCAGATACTATGAATAACCTGATGGCACTATGGTGCGAAGGATTTACAAAAAACTATCCAAATGTAAAGTGTCAGATTGAAGGCAAGGGTTCAAGTACCGCTGCACCCGCACTAATCGAGGGAACAGCTCAGTTCGGTCCCATGTCCCGTAAAATGAAAAGCAAAGAAATAGACGAATTTGAAAAAGCGTTTGGATATAAACCTGAGGCGGTTCCTACATCTATCGATACGTTAGCGGTGTTCGTTAATAAGGATAACCCAATTGAGTGTTTGACGATAGAGCAGGTTGACGCAATTTTCTCTAAAAACGCAAAATGCGGCGGCGGCGAGGATATCACCACCTGGGGACAGCTTGGAGTTACGGACCCGGCCTGGGCCAACACACCTATCAGCATGTATGGAAGAAACTCAGCTTCGGGAACCTATGGATATTTTAAGAAGAAAGCGCTTTGCAAGGGCGACTATAAAGACTCCGTAAAAGAACAGCCCGGATCAGCTTCAGTTGTTCAAGGCATCACAGAAGACAAAGCTAGTATCGGATACAGCGGAATCGGGTATAAAACTTCAGGCGTCAAAGCTATAGAGCTTGGAAAAGAGCCTGGTAAATGTTCTGCTCCTAACCTTGAAAATGTTGTAAATAAATCTTATCCTCTCGGCAGATATCTATACCTATATGTTAACAAGAAACCTAATGAAGAGCTCGATCCTCTTCGTCTTGAGTTTTTGAAATACGTACTCAGCAGCCAGGGTCAGGAAGTTGTGATAAAGGACGGCTATCTCCCTCTTCCAGCCGACGTTGATGCAAAGATAATGAAGACTATAGGAGCTAAGTAAAATATCTAAGCGAATTTGATGACTTCTCAAAGTAAACCAAAGAGAAAAGACACCCAGCAAACTTCCTCCGGATTAAAAAGGAGGAAGTTTGCTGATTTTATAGCAACTAGCGTTGTAACCACAGGCGGTATAGGCATAATTCTGTGCATACTCGCCATACTTGTCTTTATCGGCATTGAAACAGTCCCACTTTTCCAGGATGTAAAATCCGAGCTTGCAAGCTCATTTATAATAAAAGAATCTCCGGAACTATCTTCTTACTCCTTAGACAGCCCTGATAGTACAAGTTTCCCCTTTCTTGCTACAGGTGTAGAAGAATATAGAGAAATAGGCTTCATAGTAACCCAGGGAGGAGTAGTAAACTTCCTCTCACTTAAAGACGGAAAGACTATTAAACAAATTCCATTAACAAAATTGGACGGCCGTAAAATCACCTCCAGCTTTGTCTCTGTAAACAACAAATTATATAGCTTTGGTACCAATGACGGCTCTATGCTCCCTGTAAGAACTAATTACAAAATAGACTTTGCAGGAGAGAAAAGAATAATCACTCCTGAAATTACAGAAGGTGATTTACTCAAAGTAGCCGATGCCTCACTAATTAAAATTGCTTACGAAGAGTCTGAAGAAGATGGCGGATCAGCGGCTGTGGCTTACACATCGGGGGGAGAGCTTCTATTAACTGCGCTTGTTGAACCGGAGGATGATTTTGGGGAGAGTGAGCCCGAGCGATTAACCCATAACCTAACTGAAGAACTTCATGGAAATACTGCTACAGCAATTGAACTGGATCAATCTCTAGATAATCTCTTTATAGGAACAAAAAACGGGAAAATATACCATTGGGATTTAAGTGATAAGCAAAGCCCTGAGTTCCTGCGCGCTATAGACGCTACAGAAAGCGCGGATACCGCGATTACCGCACTCGCATTCTTATTAGGTGACCGCTCTCTATTAGTTGGTGACGAGGCGGGGAATGTCTCAGTCTGGTTTGAAGTGTCGGATAAATCATCCCCAACAGGGGACGCACTAACCCGGATTCATCAACTTTCACCTTTTGAACTGCCAGTGACAAACATCACTGCATCCGCAAGAGACCGGGGGCTCATAGCATCAGATGAGGGCGGCAATATCAATCTCTATCATGCTACGTCAGGTCAAAAGCTAAAGGAATTAAACACAGGCGGATCTTCCATAGAAAAACTTGCCTTTGCTCCTAAAGCAAACGGAATAGTAGCGATAGACAAAGATAAAAAGATGTATAACTGGAGCGTAGACAACCCACACCCTGAAACGAATCTAAAGACGCTATTTGGAAAAGTTTGGTACGAAGGTTACAAAAAGCCGGAGTATGTATGGCAATCAACAGGGGGCACCGACGAATTTGAGCCGAAGTTGAGCTTAACCCCGCTTGCATTCGGAACATTCAAGGGAGCTATATACGCACTACTCTTTGCAATACCCATATCCATTTTCGGCGCAATATGCGTCTCGCAATTCATGCATCCCTCTTTTAGAAATACTATTAAACCTGTTGTCGAAATAATGGCGGGATTGCCAAGTGTGGTTCTGGGATTTTTAGCAGGACTGTGGTTAGCCCCAATTATAGAAAAAATAATCCCCGCTGTGTTTACTCTGCCGATCGTGCTTACGATATTTGCGCTCATAAGTGTGTTTATATGGCATTATGTGCCAAGGGGAATAAAGGGCAGATTTAAAATGGGATCTGAGCTCTTTTTACTCTTACCCGTTATCATTTTAGGCGTTTTAGTCTCGCTTTGGCTAAATCAGCCGATTGAAAACGCTATGTTTGGGGGCGATTACAAAGAATGGTTCTATACCGTTCTTGGTCTTCAGTACGATCAGAGAAACTCTCTAATCGTAGGCTTTGCAATGGGCTTTGCGGTTATACCTATTATTTTCACAATATCAGAAGACGCTTTATCGAGCGTGCCTGCGCATTTGACGGCAGGCTCTCTGGCATTGGGCGCAAACCGATGGCAGACAGCGATTAGAGTAGTGCTTCCAACAGCGAGCCCGGGAATATTTTCCGCGGTCATGATAGGTCTTGGAAGAGCAATAGGGGAGACAATGATTGTGCTTATGGCTACAGGAAATACTCCTATTTTGGACTGGAGCATCTTTAACGGCTTTAGAGCATTATCCGCCAATATCGCGGTAGAAATACCGGAGGCTCCCGAAGGGGGCACGCTTTACAGAGTACTTTTCCTCGCTGCTTTATTACTATTCTTCTTCACATTTTTCATCAATACAATTGCAGAAATAGTAAGGCATAGACTCAGAAAAAAATATGGACAATTATAAATGAATAAATTTTGGAAAAACGGTGACCCTTTTATATGGCTAACCGGCGTGGCGCTGATGTTCAGCCTCTTAATGATTGCCGGATTAATGTATCTAATCTTGGCTAAAGGGCTTATATTTTTCTGGCCGAGTGATGTAGCCGAGCTCGATCTAAAAAATGGAGGCAAAGTTATGGGTGAAATTATCACCCGGGAGAAAGTGCCGTCCAAGGGAGATGCAGTACCGGATGAATACAGAACACAGCTTAAAATAGGGAACAGGGACTTATACGGTCTTGACTTCAAATGGATCGATGACGACGAGATAGAAAGCATAAGCTACCCAAAATACGCTGTCGTACTTGAAAGACGGGAATGGGGAAATATGTACGGCTTTATCAAGAAAATTACTGAGGACGGACAGGTAATTTCCGAGGGCAATCAAGAATCCTGGCCGGTTCTTGAATCTCTCATACCTGTATACGCGAAGATTGCAGAGGACATAAAAAGCATTGAGAAGGGGAATATTGGCGAAATCAACCACCAAATTGAAAATTACAGGTTGAAAATCCGGGGGCTTGAGCTTGAGGGTGGAGATAACAAGGCTCAAATTGAGGAATATGAATCTAAGGTAAAAGAAGAAGAGGAAAAATACAAAGTTGAAGAAGAAAAATTATCTGTCCTTTATAAAGAATTTACTAAGGACAAGATAACTATGGTCTCTGTAGACGGAAGAGAAAAAGAAATGCCCCTTGGTAATATAGTAAGGGCTTTCCGTCCCAATTCCATGAACTGGTTTCAGAAAGCCTCCCTCTATACATCAAGGGCATGGGGGTTTGTATCGGAATATCCAAGGGAAGCAAACACAGAAGGCGGAGTGTTCCCCGCAATATTCGGAACTGTATTAATGGTTATCCTAATGAGTATTGTAGTACTTCCTTTTGGGGTGCTTTCAGCTTTATATCTGAGAGAATATGCAAAGCAGGGGACTCTTGTAAGGATAGTAAGGATTTGCGTTAACAATCTAGCCGGCGTTCCATCTATCGTATTTGGTGTATTTGCAGTTGGTTTCTTTATCTACGGCATAGGACACTCAATCGACAGCTTTTTCTTCTCAGAGGCCCTTCCCAACCCAACATTTGGGACTGGGGGTATCCTGTGGGCAGCGCTTACACTGGCGCTACTTACGGTCCCGGTTGTAATCGTGGCAACAGAAGAAGGTCTAGCGGCCGTGCCTAATGAGATCAGACACGGCTCCCTTGCACTAGGAGCAACTAAATTTGAAACAACCTGGAAGATTGTAATTCCAAGCGCAATGCCGGCAATACTTACAGGGTTAATATTGGCGATAGCGAGAGCAACTGGAGAGGTTGCGCCTCTTATGATTACAGGAGTTGTGAAGCTGGCTCCTCAGCTCCCTATAGACAGCTACTTCCCATATGTTCATCTGGAAAGAAAATTCATGCACCTGGGCTTTCATATTTATGATGTCGGATTTCAGTCACCAAATGTTGAAGCTGCCAAGCCTATGGTCTTCACAACTGCTCTTCTATTAATATTAATTGTTATAGCGTTAAATTTAACAGCGATAGTTATAAGAAACCGCCTTAAAAAGAAATATACTACCTCGGCTGTTTAATAGATGTTATCATTTTAAGGACTCTACAGGGAATAATCCAGGAGGTCGTGTAAGAATTGGTTACCGAGAATGTTGAGCAAATGACGAGAAAGGAAACAGAAGACAATAGGGATACGAATATGATAGACGAACTAAACACTCCTGCTCAAAGGTTTAAAGTTCCGGACCCAATCGTTAAAGTGAATAACGTAAATCTCTTTTACGGCACAAAACAGGCCTTGAATAATATCTCTTTGGATATCCCTAAAAATAAAACCACTGCCTTTATAGGACCTTCGGGCTGCGGCAAATCTACGTTGCTCAGATGTTTTAATCGATTAAATGATTTAATTGACTCCGTAAGAGTGGAAGGTGAGATATTGATAGACGACGATGATATCTATGATGCCAGTGTAGATATTACAGAACTCAGAAGAAGGGTCGGCATGGTTTTTCAAAAATCAAACCCCTTTCCTAAATCTATCTATGAAAATGTTGCATATGGAGCAAAAATATCCGGTGAAAACAGGAAGTCGGTTCTAGACGAGATTGTAGAGAAAAGCTTAAAAGGAGCAGCTCTCTGGGATGAGGTTCACGACAGGCTAAATGAAAGTGCGCTTGGAATGTCAGGCGGACAGATGCAGAGACTCTGTATAGCAAGGGCAATAGCTGTTGAACCCGAAGTCCTTTTAATGGATGAGCCGTGCTCCGCTCTTGATCCTATTGCGACGGGGAAAATAGAAGACCTCATTACGGAACTCAAAGAAGATTACACAATTGTGATTGTAACCCATAACATGCAGCAAGCATCTCGTGTTTCGGACTATACCGCCTTTATGTATCTTGGAGACATTGTCGAATATGATACAACAGAGACAATATTTCTTAATCCTAAAAACAAACAAACTGAAGATTACGTTTCCGGAAAATTTGGATAAAGGTTATGACTGATAAAGAAAAGAAAAAAGTGCTGTTTCTTTGTACACATAATTCCGCAAGGTCTCAGATGGCAGAGGGTATATTGAGAAATCTTTACGGTGATAAGTTTGAAGTGTTTAGTGCGGGCACTGAGCCCTCAAGGGTAAATCCATATGCTATCCGGGCTATGCAGGAAATCGGAATAGACATATCCGCTCATAGTTCAAAACATATGGATAAATTCGAGGGGATGAGAATAGATTACGTAGTAACAGTATGTGATCAAGCTAAGCAATCATGCCCTACTTTTCCGGGAGCTGCGCACAACATACACAAAGGATTCAGCGACCCTTCAAAATTCAGGGGTAAAGATGAGGAGATACTCCTTGGGTTTAAACAAGTAAGGGATGAAATAGGAAGCTGGATAGAAAAAGAATTTGAGATGAAATGACCGCTTTTTTATAAGTCAGAGAGGACCTTCATCTAGGAGAAAAAATATGGTTAGGTTAGAAGAGGAAATTGCTAAGTTAAAAAAAATGCTCTTTGAAATGGCATCTTCCGCAGAGGAAATGATAGCAAAGAGTATAAAAGCGCTTCAAGAGAACAATATGATTCTCGCTGAGGACGTAATAAAAAGTGATGAGAAAGTTAATGAAATGGAAATTGAAATTGACAACCAATGTATAAGGATTCTAGCGCTGTTTCATCCTGAGGCTGAGGATTTAAGAACAGTTACTATGATAATGAAAATAAATAACGATTTGGAAAGAATTGGAGATCATGCGGTTAATATTGCAGAGAAGACACTATACTTAGCGGATAAGCCACCCGTTAAACCTCTTATAGACATCCCAAAAATGGCGGAGAAGGCAATTGAAATGCTTCAGGGGAGTCTTGATTCTTTTGTTAACAAGGATGCCGAGCTTGCGATACAAGTATGCAAAAAGGATGACGAAGTTGACGCATTAGAGCCCCAGATAGTGCGGGAACTTATTACCTATATGATATCAGACCCTAAGACTATTGACCGGGCTCTTACACTAATTCTTATTGCAAGGGCGCTTGAAAGAGTCGCAGATCTGGCAACAAATATAGCCGAAGATACATACTACATAACTAGTGGAAAAATTTTAAAACATCACTTACGGAAGTGAGAATAGGCAAACAGACATTAATCTCCCGCCATAAATAAACAGTAGGCCCTTAACATTAAGTACCGGCCGCATTACTGATTCATTTGAACGGCAATGGGGCCTCACTTTATTGCCATAAACTTAAATTGTTATATGAATGTGCTTGAAAACATAGTGCAGGCGTATAAACTCTTGCCTTTGGGATTGAAAGAAAATATGCAATTAAAAGAACTTTATCAATTTGGAAAAGAAAGTCTCGACCGCAATTCAATCGAGACCCCGGGGTTAGAAGCGTGTCTATTGCTATCAGAGACAGCTGTAATCAATAATATTTCCGAGATTTATACTTTTCCTGAAAAAGAAATTGATCAAAATACGTTCAAGAAATTTCAAGAACTTATCAACAGAAGAATTAAAAGGGAGCCTATAGCATATATTGCGGGGGAAAAAGAGTTTTACTCAAGACCCTTTAAGGTAAACCCAAGCGTGCTAATTCCAAGACCTGAAACTGAGATATTAGTCGAGGAAACTCTACGCCTAGCAAAGCTTGTAACCGCCTCACCTTTAATTCTTGAAATAGGCACCGGCAGTGGATGTATAGCAATAACACTGGCGCGTGAATATAAAAAGCTGAGGATCCTAGCAACGGATATCTCTCTGCAAGCGCTATCTATTGCGAAAGAAAATATCAATAGACACCAAGAGAGCCAAAGAATCTCTCTTCTTAGAGCAGATTTGTTAGACTCATTTAAAAACGATGTATTTGACATCGTTGTATCTAACCCGCCCTATATATCGGAAGGGGAATTCGCTCAATTAGAACCCGATGTAAAAGGCTTTGAACCTGGATCCGCTCTTCTAGCAGAAGAAGATGGCTTATACTTCATAAGAAGAATAATCTCAGATTCCAAAAGAATATTAAAACAAGGCGGATGGTGCTTGCTTGAAATAGGACATGGGCAGGAAAAAAGAGTAAAAGCATTATTTGAAGAGTACGGATTTACAGAAATTTCATCAACAAAAGATCTAAACAAAATAGAGAGAGTAGTAAAAGCTAAATGGAAAAAATAATCATAGAAGGCAGCAAGAGGCTTGAGGGAGAAGTCACGGTAAGCGGTGCCAAGAACGCTGTTTTACCGCTGATGGCCGCCTGTATATTAACAGAGGGCAAAAATACAATTACCAACGTCCCTGATCTGGCGGATGTAAGAACCATGGTAAAATTGCTTGAAATTCTGGGAGCTGAAGTAGAATTTGAGAACAGTATTCTGAGCATTGATTCAACCAACCTCGATACCTGGGAAGCGCCTTACGACCTTGTAAAGACAATGCGGGCATCAGTTTTAGTACTTGGACCGCTAACAGCCAGATTCGGCAGGTCCAGGGTTTCATTGCCGGGAGGATGCGCAATAGGTGAAAGACCCATTGATCAGCATTTGAAGGGGCTTTCGATTCTCGGCGCCAAAATCGAAATTGAAGAAGGCTACGTAGATACAATCGCTAAAAAGCTAAGGGGCGGGGTAATTCCGTTTGATGTTTCAACGGTAACGGGAACTGAAAATTTAATTCTATCCTCTGTACTTGCCGAGGGGGAAACGGTAATACTAAATGCCGCGTGTGAACCCGAGGTTACGGACCTGGCAAATTTTCTTATAGAAATGGGGGCCGATATACAAGGCGCCGGAACGGATATAATAACCATACAGGGAGTCAAGAAATTAACTCCAATAAAAGAATATGAAGTTATGCCGGATAGGATCGAGGCCGGCACGTTTTTGATTGCCTCGGTATTAACCAAGGGCAACATATTGGTAAAGAATTGCCGTTTTGAAAATATGGGAGCACTAATAGGAAAGTTAATAGAAGCTGGCGCTGAGGTAACGCGTGAAAACGGGGGAATAAGGATTAAAGGCGATGGAGAGATAAAAAGTGTTGATTTTACCACCCTTCCGTATCCCGGTTTCCCAACTGATATGCAGGCTCAAATGATGACTCTGATGAGTGTAGCAGACGGCCTCAGCATTATTACAGAAACTATCTTTCCCCAAAGATTCCTACATGCGGGGGAACTCAGAAGAATGGGGGCCGACATCAAGCTTGTTGGAAACAGCGCTGTTGTCAGGGGAGTACCTAGCCTTAGTGGAGCCCCGACTATGGCAAGCGACCTTAGGGCCAGTGCTTCACTGGTTTTAGCCGGACTCGCGGGTAACGGGAAAACCCAGGTTTCCCGGCTATATCATTTGGACAGGGGATACGAAAGACTGGACAGGAAACTGGAAAATCTAGGAGCTAGAATTTGGAGGGAGAAGGAATGATTACTATTGCTATTGCACGAGGCAGATTATTAGATGAAGCAGGGGCTCTTTTAATTAAGGCCGGATATTCTGTAGAAGATATTTTAAAGGATTCAAGAAAACTTATTTTTGAGTATCCCAAGCTAAACCTGAAATTCTTAATCATACGTCCCACTGATATTCCCGCTTATGTGGAATACGGAGCTGCAGACTGCGGTATTGTGGGAAAAGACACGCTAATAGAGGAAAAGCATGATTTATATGAACCCTTAGATCTAAGAATAGGTCAATGTAAATTGGTGGTAGCTGCTCCAGAGGGTTTTGACTTCGTATCCAACAGATCACTTAGAGTTGCGACAAAATATCCTAAGACATCATATGAACATTTTACGAGACTGGGTGTGGGAGCTGAAATAATTAAGCTCTATGGATCAGTGGAACTTGCGCCCCTAGTCGGACTTTCAGACGTTATAGTGGATTTATCGGCTTCGGGAGAAACCCTAAAGAAGAATAACCTTGTTGAATTCGAAACCATCACTGATATTACCGCAAGACTTGTAGTAAACAGGGTCAGTATGAAAGTAAAATCTAAAGAAATTAAAGAGCTCATTGAAAGGCTTAAAAAGGTTAGGAAGAAATAGTCTTAAAATACTGTAATTAAGTACTTTATCGCAATTCGTAAAAGAAAAACCCTCAATCGTTTACATTTTTTAAGCATCTAAATGTCATCAGCCCAATAGATTAGGGAAATCCCAATAAAGAGCCAAGTATTCTTTGAAAAAAAGAAAAGTATTTGCTACACTTAGTTCTAATCAAGAAATAAGCCGTTTTATTGGGTTCTCTCAGATCTAAACTCTTTTACCGGTCGTATACTAACTAAAACTACCGGAGGTTAAGATAACAATGAATACAAAAGCTTCAGAAAACGACAAGGTCCTTACACAAGAATCACTAACCCAATTCTATAAAACTGTGAGGGAATTCTCACACACTCTTGCAGACCCGCTTGAGATAGAAGATTATGTCGTTCAGTCGATGCCCGATGTAAGCCCGACTAAGTGGCACCTTGCACATACAAGCTGGTTTTTTGAAACTTTTGTACTATCAAAAGCAACCCGGGAATATAAGTCTCCAAATCCTCAGTACGCCTATCTTTTTAACTCCTACTATGTTCTGGCGGGGGAAAGGCACCTGCGCCCCAAAAGGGGTTTAATATCAAGACCGACTGTCGAGGAAACTTACAGCTACCGCAACCACGTCGATGAAAATATGCTGCAATTTATGGAGAATGCCAATAAAAAAGAGTGGGATGAATTCTCGGCAGTAATAGAAATAGGAATTCACCACGAGCAGCAGCATCAGGAATTAATAGTTACGGATATAAAGCATGTATTATCAGAGAATCCATTAAACCCGGAGTATATTAAGAACAAAAAAAACGCGCAGAGCTCTGACAAACCCGAAGATCTCAAATGGGTATCTTTTGAAGGGGGAGTTCACAGTATGGGGCACGGTGGAGAGGGATTCGGCTATGATAACGAATATCCCTCACATAAGGTCTATTTAAACCCGTATAAGCTTGGCTCACGCCTGGTAACAAACGCTGAATATATGGAATTTATAAACGACGGCGGCTATGAAACACCAGAGATCTGGCTGTCAGAGGGTTGGGCTACAGTGGAGACAAATAATTGGAAAGCGCCTCTATATTGGCGGCAAAGCAGTGGTGAATGGATGCAGTTTACTCTCACGGGGCTCCGCAAAGTCGAGCCTAACGAACCACTTACGCATGTATCCTATTTTGAAGCCGACGCCTATGCGAGATGGGCGGGCTCAAGACTTCCAACGGAGGCTGAATGGGAAGTAGCCGCAGACAGTGTTTCGATAGAGGGCAACTTTCTAGACAACATGAATTTTCATCCCGCAAGCTTGGAAAAATCGAATGAACAACCTCTTAAACAAATGTTTGGGGACGTCTGGGAATGGACACAAAGCGCATACTCCGCGTATCCGGGCTTTAGAACACCTCCAGGCGCACTAGGTGAATACAACGGTAAATTTATGTGCAATCAAATGGTTCTTAGGGGCGGATCATGCGCGACATCAAAATCACATATCCGAAAAACGTATAGAAACTTTTTTCCTACAGACGCTAGATGGCAGTTTATGGGAATAAGGCTTGCTAAAGACGGGGATTAACATATCGAGTGCAAGGTCCTACAAAATATCCAATGAATAAAAACCTAAGTAGATTAAAAAAATTTGAGCCTGAAAAAGAAAGCCTTCTAGAGGAAATTCTAAAAGGCTTTAATAAACCTCAAAAGAGACTTCCGAGCAAACTCTTTTATGACCAAAGAGGCTCTGCCCTTTTTGATGAGATATGTGAGCTGGACGAGTACTATCTCACAAGAACCGAAACCTCTATAATGACAGAAAACATAGAGGATATGTGCTCTATGCTCGGGAAAAACTGTTTGTTAATAGAACTAGGAAGCGGAAGCAGCAGAAAAATCAGGCTTTTACTCACCGGCTTAGATGACCCGGCAGGATATGTGCCGATTGATATATCAGAAGAACATTTAATCAATTCAGTGAATGCTCTTGCAAAGGATTATCCCAGTCTAAGAATATTCCCTGTATACGCTGATTATACTCAGCAGTTTAAGCTTCCTAACTTTGAATTCATGCACTCAAAAAAAGCAGTCTATTACCCCGGTTCAACAATCGGAAACTTTGAGCCGGAGTACGCCTCTAAATTCTTAAACAGGATTGCAAATCGTTTGGGAAAAGGTGGCGGGCTTTTGATCGGTATAGACCTTAAAAAAGATGTGAGTATCCTAGAGGATGCTTATAACGATAAAAAAGGGGTCACAGCTGAATTTAATCTTAATATACTCAGAAGATTAAATCGCGAACTCGGCACGGACTTTAATATTGAGGATTGGAAACACAAGGCGTTTTACAATAGCACTGAGGGAAGAATTGAAATGCACCTCCAGAGTCTTAGAGACCAGGATGTGCAAGTAAATGGATCCCGTATCACATTTGCAAATAATGAGACCATCCTGACTGAATACTCCTACAAATACAATGTGGAGGATTTTAAGGATCTTATGTCCGACGCGTATAATTTAGAGAAAGTATGGACGGACAAAGAGAATAGATTCGGCATCCTATATTTCACAGTTATATAAATGATATGAGCAATAAACGAATCGAGCCCGGCCCGGGTCAAGAATCTGTTTGGGACTACCCAAGACCCCCTAGAGTTGAGGACACAGAAAAACATATCGAAGTATTTTTTAACGATATATTAATAGCCGACTCTACAGATGCAAAAAGAGTCCTTGAAACATCTAGCCCGCCTGTCTACTACATTCCCACCCGGGATATAGAAATGAAATATTTCTTGCAAACTGACAAGCATTCACTCTGCGAGTGGAAGGGGGAAGCTAACTACTATACAATAAAGGTTCATGATAAGACTGCTCATAACGCGGCCTGGTATTATCCCGACCCTGTCTCATCCTTTGAATCTATTAAAAATTATATCGCTATTTACCCTCAGGAGATGGACGCCTGCTTTGTAGACGGGGAGCGAGCTCAGTCCCAAGAGGGGGATTTTTACGGGGGCTGGATAACAAGTGATATAGTAGGACCATTTAAAGGAAGGCCGGGAACAGAGAGCTGGTAGCAAGCAAGCCTGGTAGTAAGGGAACACTGGAAACTATTTTTCTGTTATATTAACCTTCTATAAGTACCTTAATATAAAAACTATAGGCACGGTGAAGAAATCATTAAGAAAGAATCTCCATACCTTAATCAAGATAAACAAAATCTTGATCTGGCGAAAACTCTAAGACACCTGTACGAGAAATTCAACCAATGCTACAGAGCATCATACAGGGGAAGCTGTTATGAAGAGCGTGATGAATACCGGCAGATAATAAAATCTACAAAAGAACTCACATTAAAACCAGAAAGTAACAAACCTGAAACACATGCTCTAATTGCTTATATGATCCTAAGAACGTCCAGGCTAAGAGCTATAATCAACAACATAGCAAAAAACCCCGACTTAAAAAACCAGAACCGCACACTTTGGGACAGGCGAATGATTGAAGAGGGCCTCACGTATCTCAAGAAGTCAGCCGGAGGACGCAATGTAACGGAATACCACCTAAGAGCCGGCATTTGCGCCTGCCATTCACTGGCAAAAGATTACATATCTACCGATTGGAAGAAGATCCTTTCTCTCTATGACCAGTACCTGGAAATTAACAATTCTCTTGAGATAGCACTTGAAAGGGCTCAGGTAATTTCAGACATCGAGGGACCAAAAGCTGCTATAGACGCTGTCTTGAGAATTGATACTGAGGGCAACCCTGATAAAAGTAAGGAGTTAAATTCAACCTTGGCCGAACTCCACATAAAGCTTCATGAATATGAAGAAGCAATCGAGCGTCTCTCAAAATGTCTTGAGCTTACCAATAGGGATAAAGAGAAATCTATATTCCTAAATAAAGTAGAACTCTGTAGGCGGCAATTAGAATTAACAAAGAAGTACAAACTCGTTCTATCATTTTAAGATTAATAGAATAGCCATGATAAATCTATTAAACATTTCCAAAGACTACGGAGAAAATCACGCGGTAAAATCAATAGATTTAATTATAGAGACCGGAAAGACAACTGTGTTAATAGGGCCTAGCGGATGTGGGAAATCAACAATTCTCAGGATCATTATAGGATTAATTACACCGGAGCGGGGAGAAGTTCATATTGAGGGAGACACTTTAACTTCGGATAATTTAATCTTGCTCAGAAGAAAGATGGGCTATGTAATACAGGAAGGAGGGCTTTTCCCCAACCTAACAGCACAGGGGAATGTTTCTCTTATGGCAAGCTATCTCGGTTGGGATAAAAACCGTATTCAAAAACGTATCTCAGAACTATGTGACCTAACCAAGTTTCCTAAGGATGCGCTCACACGATACCCGATCCAAATCTCCGGTGGTCAAAGGCAGCGTCTTAGCTTAATGCGCGCTCTTATGCTTGATCCTGATATATTATTACTCGATGAACCCCTAGGCGCTCTTGACCCACTTATCAGGAGCGAGCTGCAAAATGATCTAAAAGAAATATTTAGCACACTTGGTAAAACTGTTGTAATGGTTACCCATGATATAGGGGAGGCTGCATTTTTTGGAGACAAGGTAGTTCTTATTAAAGAGGGCCGAATCATACAGGAAGGTAAAATTTATGATCTGGCAAAAAAACCCTCAGATCCCTTCGTAACAACTTTTATTAATGCACAGAGAAGCCATCTTGCATCCATCGGAGATAAATCGAGTTGAATCTTCTGAAGGTACTGCCAATTTTATTTATTATAATATGCACATCTTGCAGCTCTTCACATGATTCTCAGAAAGAAATTAAGATCGGCTCAAAGAAATTTACTGAGTCGGTGATAATTGGAGATATTATCTCACAGCTTGCCACAAGCCAGGGGGCAGATGTTGAGTATAGAAAAGAGTTAGGCGGAACTAGGGTTTTGTGGAATGGGCTACTGGGCGGCGATATAGATATTTATCCCGAATATACGGGGACTGTTACCCAAGAAATACTGTCTGATAAAAACATTACTAATCAAAGAGAGCTTAAAGAAGAACTCGCCAAATATAAAATAGGCATAAGCCAACCCCTTGGATTTAACAATACTTATGCACTCGGCATGAAAAGAGAGAATGCGGATAAGCTCGGAATCAAGACAATATCTGATCTCAAAGAACATCCGGAGCTTAAGTTCGGATTCACCAACGAGTTTATGAATAGGGGGGATGGATGGCCCAGCCTTAGAAGTGCGTATAGCCTGCCCCAACAAAATGTACAGGGCCTCGACCATGATCTGGCTTACCGTGGTCTTGATAGCGGGCATATCGATGTGATAGATCTATACTCGACCGATGCCGAGATCTCTTATTATAATTTAAAGGTGCTGGATGATGATGAAAAACATTTTGAAGACTATTTTGCTGTTCTCTTGTACCGGAAGGATTTGGAGAACAGAAATCCCGAGACTCTCAGCACAATTTTGAAACTAGAGCAAAATATACCAGAACAAAAAATGGTAGAAATGAACGCTTCGGTGAAAATTGATGGAATAAGTGAAAAGACTGTAGCGTCAAATTATCTTAAAGAAACCCATAAGATAGAAACAAACCCGGCTGAAGAGAATTTCTTCGGCCGACTATACCGCAACACTCTCCAACACCTGTTTCTTGTGGCCATATCCCTAAGCACCGCAATAATAGTATCCATTCCTCTTGGTATATTCGCGTATCAGAATAAAAAGGTAGGGCATTTGGTACTGGGAGTTGTTGGTATTATTCAGACGCTTCCATCTTTAGCCCTTCTCGTTTTTATGATCCCATTTTTTGGTATAGGCGCAGTGCCCGCTATTGTGGCGCTCTTTCTCTACAGCCTTCTTCCGATTGTAAGGAACACATATTCAGGGTTAAAAGATATTCCCAGAGAGATAAGGGAATCAGGAGAGGCCCTTGGTCTAACACCTTTTGCCAGGCTCAGGCTTATTGAACTCCCGCTTGCCTCAAGATCAATTGTATCGGGTATTAAGACCTCTGCCGTTATCAATGTCGGAACCGCCACGCTTGGAGCCTTGATTGGAGCGGGGGGTTACGGTCAGCCTATATTAACAGGGATCAGGCTCGACAATATGGGTCTTATTTTGGAGGGCGCAATACCCGCCGCTGTGCTTGCTCTATTGGTTCAGGGGCTTTTTGATTTATCAGAGAGGGTATTTGTTCCGCTTGGTTTAAGATTAGAGGAGGAAAAGCACTAAATAAATTAAGGGTTCTAGCAGACTATTTTTGAGGTGTATCAAAATCGAGTGACAATTTCACGCCTCTGATTTTTCCGCCAACTCTTTTGAGCACTTTGTCATCATTGTCGGCAATGAACCACAATTCGAAATTCAAATTATCTTTATCGGCATTGCCTTCCGAGTCTTCTAAATAATACAGATATGAGAGTTTTGAATTCTCCCCCAACTGTTCAATTTCATATGGCGCCCCCAGTGTTTCCATAACGTTGTCGGAGGTTGGAATCTCTGCAGGGTCCTTACCGGTATATTTAGAGTTTGCGCTCCTTCTTAACTTACTCACATCGGCATTGCCCATGGATGTGAGCATTTTTTTTAAGAGCGGAATGGAAAGATTCTTTAAAAAGCGCTTGGGGAATGCAACCTCGGCGAGCTTGCCGTCTTCTATCACCATTAGTATAGGAATATCATATGTATCCCCCTCACTCTGAGAAACAGTGTGCTGTTTCTGAAAAACATAAGTCCACAGCTCGCCCCCGTCTATCACTTCTACCGATACAGGCCCCCCTTTCATGAGCCATATAACATCATCAGTCAGCAGCACCGGATTTAGAAATACCAATGTTAAACCCCGCTCATCGTTGAGATCAAAATTGATCTCAAAATCATTAAGCTGGTTTTTAACCTTCACCATCCGCACAAAAACACAGCTTGAGAGAGAGAAGATAAAGAGCAATAGCGTTAAGAAGACAAAGACCCTTTTTGATTTTATGAACAAGCATCCCTCCAAAATCTCAAATCACACATTGAGTCGAATAAGTTGTATTACTTTACTCGAAATACCGGCAATCTTTCAAATATTAGAATTGTGTATTAAATTAATCAGGGTTAAAACAAAAACGGGAACACTTCTCGCTCAAGAAGTGCTCCCGTTCTCTTAAAGGAGGATGGAGGATGATTTTTAAGTCTGCGTTTTAATTTCGTATATAAAAATAAAGTATTCTACTTTAAATGTCAAGGAAAAATGACCTAAATTTAAGAAAGTTACTTAAGACTATATTCGGCATGGCATAACTCCCTGTAATCATTGCAACATTATTATGCCTTAAAATTGCGGCTTTTTCCCAAAAATAAGCCAAAACGCTATAAACTTTATAAAAAATATCAGTCATACTAAAATATCCATGAGTTCTATAACACTACTTTCACCTGCAAAGATTAATTTAACCCTCGAAGTACTCGGGGTAAGAGCCGATGGTTACCATGAAATCAGATCGATAATACAACCGGTCAGCCTTTTTGATGAGGTAAGTATCGAGGTTGAAGAGGGAGAGGGAATTGAGATTGAATCAAGCGGGGTCCCTATTCCTTCGGGCAAAGATAATCTCGCTTATAGGGCGGCAGAACTATTCTTCCAGAAAAGTGGCGTCAACTTAAAAACAAAGATATTCATTAAGAAAAAAATCCCTCTAGGGGCGGGGCTCGGGGGTGGAAGTGGCAACGCCGCCGCTGTTCTCATTGGACTAAATAGGATCACCAAGGCCCTATCAGAGGATGATTTATTTAAAATCGGACCTAAAATCGGCGCTGACGTACCATTTTTTATTCGTTCACTCACAGCCACAATGGAAGGAATTGGGGAAAAGATCCGCATATTGAAAGAATTCCCTATTCTTCACTATGTGATTCTATGCCCAAACCTTCAGACTTCTACACAGCAAGTTTATAAAAAATGGGATGAGCTAAATAGTGTTGATCAAAATAAGATTACCTCATCTCAGAACAATTTAGAGGAATGCATCAATAAATTCACAGATAAAAAGGGAGAGCTGCCTTTACAAAATGATCTTGAGGAACCGGCTGTTTCCCTTCACCCGGAAATAGCATCTTATAAACAGATACTTACATCCTTGGATGTAAAATCCGCTCAAATGACAGGGAGCGGCTCGGCGGTTTACGCCGTATTTAGAAGTGAAGACGAAGCATTTGAGATTTATGATTACTTAAAAACGAGCCCGACTTTTCAAGTGTTCTTGGCAAGCGGGATAAAGGGCTGGCACAGGTTGATCTAACTATTTTACTAAAAAAGTGTAAAATAGTCTCATATCACACGAAAGACCAAGGAGAAAAGGTTGATCTACTCACTCGGAGATAAAAAAGTGCAAATAGTTGGGGAAGATTACTTCATTGCTGAAAATGCCACGGTGATCGGCTCTGTCATTATTCATAACGATGTGAGTATATGGTTTAACTCTGTGATAAGAGGAGACAACGATCCGATTACAATTGGGGAAGGCACAAACATTCAGGACGGGGCGGTTCTTCATACTGATGAGGGGATTCCGCTCAATATAGGCAAGGGCGTTACCGTGGGACATCAGGCTATGCTCCATGGGTGCCAGGTTGGGGACAACAGCTTGATTGGAATTAGCGCCGTAGTTTTAAACAATGCTGAGATAGGGAAGAACTGTATAATCGGAGCAAACTCTCTTATCACTCAGGGGAAGGTAATTCCTGATAACTCTATGGTTCTGGGCTCACCCGGAAAGATAGTAAGAGAAGTTAATGAAGAAGAGATAGAAGAGCTAAAGCATTCGGCAGAGCATTATATAGGAAACTTTAAGAGGTTTAAAGAGCAATTAAAAGCTCAAGACTAACCGTATAATTCCTCGGTATATTCCTCGGCCTTGCCCTCTTGTGGGACTGAGGAGATTTCTTTATAGAACTGCTCACCATACTCTCTGGTTTTAACGACAACAGGCATAGGAACGGCGTGCCCGAGTATTAGCGCCTGCTGCTTTGTATCGAGGCTTGCCAGAACAGAGCGGAGACCCGAAGTGCTGCTAACGCCTGTTAGCACTGACTGTATATCCTTTTCATCGTTCAACAGTGCTGTGATTCTGGTACCTACCTGTGAGATCACCTCGTCGTCTATGCCCGAGGGACGTTGGTCTACAATTAACATAGTTACGTAATATTTCCTTAACTCCCTGGCAATGGTCCCGAAAATTGTTTGCTTAGCGCTATGGGCGTTTAGAAATTTATGGGCTTCTTCAATTGTTATCATTAACTGTCTGGGTTTATCTGAAGAATCACCGGTAGCGTAATAACTCTCTGTTTTGTCGATGTAGAAATCGTGGATTCTCCTTGAGATAATGTTTGCAACGAGTAGATATGCGAGAGTGCTGTTACTCTTGCCGAACTCAAGAACGATGTTTATTCCACGCCCCAGGTAATCGATCATTTTCTGAATCGTGCCCTCGCTCCGGGTGTTGTCATCCACTACAAAGGAGAGGGATTTAAGTCTGTTTAATTTTCTCCTGAGCGCCATAATTGACTGTAGATGCGCTCCGAGCTTTCTGGATATATCAGTCAGATCCTCTTCTTTCCAGGAAAGGAGCTCGCTTAGCCATTTGTTTCCGTGCTCGCGGTAAATAGCGAAAGCGGACTCAACAGCGGTGGTATTTAACTGGAGCTCATCCTGCAGCAGCGCTATATCCTCAATGTCTATTTGGTCAAGCGAAATAAACGCTTCCACATCGGGCTTTGCTCCGCGGCGGCGTGTGGACTCGGGGTCGAGCGAGAAGACTGCGACCCTCTCCGGGAACAGCTGCTTTAGGCCTTTTACCTGGATTGATGAATCCTCGCTTCTTGTCTCCCATCCGTATTCGTTGTGCATATCAAAAATTAGATTCACCGCTTTTCCGTACTTTATAACTCCCGCTAGCATTACACGTGTAAGAAAAGTCTTCCCCGTACCGCTCTTGCCGAATATGCCGTTACTCCTCTCAACAAAACGGTCAAGATTAATACACACGGGAATATCCATATCCAGAGGACACCCGATATTGAAAAACTTTCCACCTTTATCCTCTTCTCCGAACACTGTGCTTACGTCTGCCTGAGTGGCGTCCGACACAGCGGAGAAATGGGGCGGAATAGTTTTAACGGGTCTTAGCTCCTCATCATCATGTGTAAGCATGAGCATGGGTTTTAGCTCAACTGTGCCGTAAGTGTTTGTTCCGGCAAGAATCTTTCTCAGGAGCTCTTCATCCTTAGTAGGCGGGTTTATCAAAACATTGGGTGAGGAGGAATCTAGACTAACGTCAGTGATAAGGGAAAAAAACTGGTGATACTGACCCGAAACGACGACAAATTTCCCGGCTTTAACCTCTTCTATATTCCTCTCGGGGTTGAGCCTCATTTGAAGCCCTTCGACCAAAGAGCCGCTTGTTATAATGCCGAGTTCTTTATTCTTATCTGCCATTTCGTTAGCAATGAGAATAGCAAAGCGCGGGAGCTTTAGCAAGGTAGTTAATTTTCAGTAGCAAAAAGAAGCGTCCAATATGAGGCGGTGCCCCCTTGAAAGAGTCCTTGGTCGACCCCGGCCCCCACTTCCTTAAAAGAAGGGTTCATAATAATGCTGCAGTGCCCCGGGGAACCTATCCACGCGTCTATAGCACCTGTTGCCGCGTCCAGACCGACAAGGATATTCTCACCCCAGGTGTTCCAGTTATAGCTCTCCACGAGAAGCCTGTCCCCGGCATTTGAGCCGTCTGTACCGGTATGGCTAAAGTTCTCATTCTGAGCCATGTCTTGTGAGTGTTTTAAAGCCGCGCTTTCTATTCGCTCGTCCCAGTTAACCGCTGGGGCTGCGGGAAAGAACGTGCCGCCGCAGTTTCTGGACTGCGCTCTGGCATCATTGACCAGGTCCAGAACTAACGATTGAAACTCGTTTAGAGGCTGATCGGGCGGTGGAACCGGCGCGTTTGTCGGCTGTGGTGTCGGGGTTGGGGGAGCCTCGGTTGGCTGAGGAGTCGAGGTTGGGGGAGCCTCGGTTGGCTGAGGAGTCGGGGTCGGCGGAGCCTCAGTTGGCTGCGGGGTCGGATCAGGGGTCATCGTAGGCGCTGCCGGGGATGGTAATGGCGTATTCGTAGGCAAGACAGGGGTTGAGGTCTCCGTTGGGAGATCACCCGGGTTTATATTTTCCATATCACCACTTCCCGAATCTCCAGCGCTGTCGCATGATATTAGTATTACAAAAAGTAGAATTAAAAGCTTGTTGTTTAGGATTATTTTCTTTATCAGGCTGATTTTCATAGAGAGAGTTTTACCTTACGAAAATTGCATATACAATTACTAATTTATGAATTGAGAAAAATGTGGCATTTGCCACCGTTGATTTTGTCTATTCTTGTGATAAAGTCTAATTCTTCTTAATCCTATATGGCCCCTTCGTCTAGCCTGGCCTAGGACGCAGCCCTCTCAAGGCTGAAACACGGGTTCGAATCCCGTAGGGGCTACCACTTTTTAAAGCACTGAAATCATTAAATATTACTTTATTTGCAATCAGTTACATTGTGGTACTAAGTAATTATACATTCTCAACTCTTTTCTATATTTTTCGATTTTTTCTTATTTTTTGCTCTATTGCAATCCCACTACAATCCCAAAACTTATGTACCAAAAGATAGATATATATAATCAATCGGATTTATAGATGTGGATTTTATATATCCAATTTTCAATTGAATCTATAGTCCAATTTATTAGATGGGGAAAGAGCCAGATATTACTTCGAACTGCTTCACCTTCAATAAAATTCAAATGTAATTCTTCAAACAAGTAAGATTCTGATTCGTAAGCTGGGAAAATATATTCTTTTGTCACGGAAGATACAGAATTATTGTGAACAGTGCAATTTCTTAACTCCAATAATCCTTTCCATAATTCATAGTCATGGTCATCTATAACATCAATCCTGTTAGATAAATCTATAATATCTCTCAATGTTATATTTTTCTTTTCTCTTCCTTTTGTATTAAGAATAATTCCTATTCTGGGTTTAGTTTCATGATAGTATGGCTTCACCATATATTCTAAACAAGATAAGTTTAGGGCAAAAACCATTCTCTCTTGAATATTAATTCTGTCCCATAGTTCATCTTCTATAGCATCTATATTTTCTTGATAGTATACAAATAAGTTTATTGCAATCTCAATATGTTGGCAAATCATACTCATAACATTTAGGGGGATATTTTCTTTGGATATTTCTAAATCCCTACTAATAATATGAAGATTTTCTAACAATCTTCTTCTAATTAAACAATACTCATCTATAAATACATTCAATTTATCAAGCTCAGTTATGTCTTCTTTTTCTGGCATAGTTTTTCCCTTTCAAATCTATTAAATTCTTAAAGTGAGTAGTATATGTGTTATTATGAGTTTACAGAAATAGCTATACAGGCAAAAAATGGAAAAGAAAAAAACAGCAGATAACAAAGAAAAAAATAACACTGAAAAAATAGTTGACGAAGATAGGGAGTGGACTCTAGTTAATGAAGTTACATATGACGAGCTTTCCGAAACAGAAAAGACTCCTATATTGAAATTTAGCTATAACTCAGGCGAGTCTTCACTAAATGATGTTAGAAACAATTTAAAAGAAGTAATATTAAAGCATGAACTAGATAATAGAAAAAATCCAACTACTCTCGAACAAATATGGACCAGACTAAAATTATATGAAGGGTTTACTTGGCTACCTAGAGCTTCTAATGCCAGATGGCATGAGCTTAACGCTGAAGATTTAATAAGAGAACCAAAAATTTTTGCTGAAATGTTATCAATTTATCCAGAAACTTTATTCCAAGAACCCTTTAAAACTATTGTACTAGAACAGTATGAAAAATATTTACACGGCGACTCAAAAGTGCGGAAAGCATCGAAATTGTGGTTAAACGCTGCACTAATCCCCGAAAAGAGAGGGAGAAGTTCAAAAGCGAGACGAGCAAGGAAGTTAAGACCGGAGGTCATAGCAGAAATATGTTGGATGCTATGGGCATTCTTTAAATTATTAAAACTTGAACTTAAAGATATTGATAAAAAAGATAAGCAGGATAAGTATATACTAGAAGAACTATTTAAAGTTCGAACAGATTTACCCACCAACTCAAAATGGAAGACTAAACTATTGAAATTAGCCAAAAATCAAAAAACTCCGCAAGAACTAGCAATTAGAGCAACTGCAGAAAAATTATATATAAGTGTGAATTCCGTTAAGGAAGCAATCCATCCAAGAAAATAGGCATATGCTTATTTTATCTTCTGTACTTTTCTCATTAAGAAACTCCTAGAAATAAATCATTAAAATTTCTCGAATATATTGATATTTTCGAAAGGAGTATCAATACCCGTCTAATTATATTTAACCGTAAATTCGTATCAATAAATACGTTCTACAATTCTACCGAAAAATGTATTACTTAAAAGGAAAGGAAAAGAAAATATTTAGTAATGGGAGAAACAAAATGCAACAAAAATTTGAAGACTTACCCCGATACTTAACACCACGTCAAGCATCTGAACTCTTGCAAATTAGCCTATCCAGTTTTTATAAGAGCTCATGGAAGGGAGACATACCTACAACAAGATGTGGGGGCCGTCTGAGAGTAGATAAAATGAAATTAGAAAAGTTTTTGGAGAGTCAAACCCGGGGCGATAAATAACATGGCAAATGATTTTGTAATCGCTAAAAATGGTACGAGTAGTGATTGGATTAAGCATGATTTTGATAAATTAATTTCGGAAAATCCCGGTTATACCCAGTTCCCAAATTTTCCTTTTGCACTATGTCTATATAAGCATGCATTATTAGTTTTTATTTACTTAGTTCGTTGTGCAAACCGCCAGAAGGGTGGAATTTGCTTCCCTTCTGTTAAGAATATTTCTGAGAGCTGTGGTATTCCATCCGAAACTACTGTTCGTGAAGCCATAAAAGAACTTGAAAACAGAGGACTAATCTCAAAGGAACTGATCGGTAGAAAAAATGTTTATACCATCAGTAGGAACGTTTATATAGCTATTGATAAAGCCAATGGAATTGATAATGATATCAATGAGTTAGAAGAAACACCAACATATGGTGGTGGTATTGAAAGTGAAGAAAACGAATTTTCAGCAATACAAACAGATGGTGACGTAATACCACCAGAATATGACGGGACACCGCCACCCAGTGAGGGCAAACATCAACACATAGCGATGCCTAATAAGACTAAAGGGATAAGACTAAATAATAATATTAAAAAAGAAGAAGAACAAAATTCTGAAAATACGGATTTTGAAAGGGTTAGTACAGACAGTAAAGTTTCAACTAGGGGAAAAGCAAATACATTCGCTAAAGCAAATTTGTACTTCCAGGCTCTCACCGCAGAAGAACAAAACGCATTTGATATTGAAGCACTAAAGTTGTTGTGTCCCGATGAATCCAATCCAAAAAAGAGTTTGGCTACAAAGAGGATTCTTCGCTGTCGCTATTTTGAGGAGCTTCTGCGAGTACATACCGTCCGCCTAGAAGGGGAACAAACATTTACTATTCCAGCCGAAATTTAACCCGCAAGCCAGTCTCGGGAGTCCCTACATTGAAAATTGCTCTAGCAAATATGCATGATGAAAAACAACAACCGGAGGTGTTGCAAGATTGAAAAATAAAAAGTCAAAGGAATATATAGTAATGGAATCTCTAGAACTTTTGAATGAAAGATGCCCAGTCAGTTTGTATGTGTATATGATTAAAAATATGCCTGAAATATTTGAAGACTTACGCATAGCTCTGGATCGGATTTACAGCATAGTAATAAATGATGAGAGTATTGAAAGTCTCAAGGATGCTCTCAGTGATTATTGGTTTATTCACTTAAAGTGCATAGATGAATTTAATGCTTCAACAGACTTCGACGATAGTATGAAACTCGAACCAAGGAGGTTGTTGCACTAATATGTACATTTGTTAGCTATAGATTCCAATATAGCAACGAAAATGTCATGAAAAATTCATCTAACCTACTAATACAAAAGAATATATTAATAACCCCCGGGGGGTAATGAATATTGAGAAAAATAAGATTGAATAAAGTACAGGATATAAAAAGGCTACTCAGCAGAATTATTAATCAAGTCCTCTCTGGAGAATTAGACAATGGCAAAGCTAATTGTATCGGTCAACTTTGCAATATCATGCTTAGAGCTATGGAAAAGGGAGAATTGGAGCTAAGACTGGATGAGCTTGAGCTGTTAATAGGTTCAAAAAATAAAAGTAGTACTGGAGATAACTTATGAATATGGAAAAAAGAATTGATGACTTAGAGAAAAAAACAGCTCATTTAAAAAATATACAAAAATTCGACTTCAGCTTCACCAAAACACAAGAAGAAGTTATATTAAAAACTCTGAACGAAAAATATGACGAGATGAGCTATTGGTCCGGTCTATCAAAAGAAGAAAAACTAAAAGTACTCGAAAGAAACATTTTAATTCTATCTGGCAAAGAGGTTTTTGATATTCTAGACGAAGAGGAAAAACAAATTCACCAATTTATTGACAGATTTATGATAGAGATGTTACGAGAGTCTATTGCCGAACTTTCGACAAAACTGAATACCTAAAGGAATTAACTACTGGAATCGCATGCGATTTATAATACACTATTCGTGTGATTGAAATAATCCCAATTCTTATGTCTACTAGTTAATTACATAGGTTAATGCTACTAGATTCTTTATGGAAGCAATTTATGGTAAAAACATGCGGGAAGGATTAATAAATGTGGAAATTATTCCTAACAACTAACACCTATTTCCTCACGGCAACTATTTTATTATCAGAATTTGTTGTCCTTATCCTTAGGTTATATACAGGGGACTTCACAATCCCAGAAAAGCTAGCTGGAATATTCAACCATTCAAAGATATACATTACTTTCATTCTAATTCTTATAATTGTATATATGATTTCAGCTTTATATAAGACTATATTTCGAATGATTACTAGTCCACGTGAAGATTTAATTGTATCCTCATCAATTGGTATTCTTTTAGTTATTTTTATAAACCTTCGAGATAGCAGTATTAAAATTATTGGTGATGATTTTATATTTACCACTTTCGAATCCGCAATAATTGTAATTTTTACTATTTTAGTATTATCAGTAATTACCACCATACGTTATTTCCCAAACAAAAATAACAATGCGTCACAAAAAAATTATTTTTTGCAAGACAATCCATGGCGTTCTGGTGAGACAGATATTCTTGACTACCAAAAACTAGCGAAAAAGTTTACTAACAAACTCCTAATTGAAGAATCTTCGAGAAGTAGTCAGGTCTTCGGAATAGAAGCACCTTGGGGTGCTGGAAAGACTAGTTTTTTAAAAATGTGTGAAGATGAAATTAATAAATACCCCGACGAAAAACCTTTAGTTTGCTGGTTTGATCCTTGGAGTTTTGATAGTGATACAGAATTGACAAGTAAATTTTTTGAGGAGTTATACAAATGTATAAACGAGAAATATTATATACCGGAACTTAACCTATCTATTAAAAATTACCTGAATATATTGAGTTCAGTGAGCATTGGACAATTTTCTTTAAATATGGCAAAACCTTCGAATAACCTAGAAAAATCTAAAAATACATTAATAAAAATCTTAGGCTACCTAAATAGAAACATTATAATTATAATTGATGACTTAGACAGAATTCCCTTAAATAAAGCAAAACAAATTTTTAGACTCGTATCTCTTAATGCGAATTTCCCATCTGTTAAGTATATACTCTGTTATGATTTAATTAATCTATATAGCTCAGATAAAGTTACATCGGTGGGCAAATTAGAAGGGACTTTAAGTTTCACTGATGATAATAAAATAGTTCATACCGGAAATGCTTCATTAAAACAAACAGAACAAATTGATAGCACCCCTATCCAGAAGTATTTAGAAAAAATTATCAATATTAAATATGTCCTTCCATTCTACAACAAAGATCAATTATTGCCATATTACGCCGAGTCAATACATAAAGCATTATTTCCGTCTCTTTATGAAGGTGATGAAATAGATGAAAATAATGAGAGCGTAGTAACACCTAACAAAGAAGAAATTAAGAGAGAATTATCTTACTTATTTGAGTATAAACCTTCTATTTCTCGCCATTTTCTCTCTACTCTAAGACAAATAAAGTTAGTAGTAAATACTCTTAAAGCTTCTAATGAAGGAGACATTAATTTCATCACCTATGATACGGATAGATTCATAGTCATAATATATTTAATTTTATTGAAGTACCATTATCCAAATATATATTCTGACATTTGTTACTATGAATTTGATAGGACACCTGTATCCACAAAAGATATTAAATATTGTTTTACACCAGTTGATGCCGGCACATATGGTTTTTTAGAGTCTGACAAAAAAAGGTATTCACATTTAGATTATGCAGAGGATAAATGTCTTGATGATATATCAAAAGAGCTATTAAATGTTATATTCGCCAATCCAGACAATAAAATTAATAATTACAGCTTAAATCAATATATAAAAATAATTGAGGGTATACTACATGAAAATTTGTCGAGAAAACTTTTTGAAACTTTTTTCAAGAGTTTAGCTGAAGTTGATATTAAAAGTACTAATATACTCTTGAAGTTTGAAGAACTTTTAACAAAGCAATATAAACTAGATTTAGAAACAGTCCCTGGGCTCATTAAGAAAAATAAATTGATGAAAGAATTTTTCAGAATGATACCTCCTAATATCCATACTCTTGTTAATATTCATATCGATATTACTGAAAAGTTATTAGTTGAAATTGCAAGTTCCTATTCAAAATATTCTTCATACCCAATTCATTATTGGAATATGAATTCAGAATACATAGATAATATTAAAGAATATTTAAAGTACCCAGTTTTATCTATTTTAGTAAATGTCTTCGAGGACACAGAAGAGGTATCAAAAGGTAATTTCACTAATCTAAAGAAAATTTCTCGTTATTTATTGGGTGATAATAAAGAAGACATAACTAGCATCCTTGACACTATATGTGAAAATGAGGGCATCATCTACATTGATTGTATGTTATCACTACATCTTAGCCTCAACAGGAATAATAATATTAGAAAAGCATTGCATTGGCACAAATTAACAAACAATGGGCAAAAAGAAATTCCTGAATTGGTGAGAGACGAGGCAATAACTTTAAATCAAGCTATGGAGCATCTTAGCATTAAGGCATTCCAAATATTTAATAGAAAATACATCGAAAAAAAGAGAAATATTTTTGCAGAAATAGCCGATCTGACTATCGACGATTTAGTTGGTAATGAGATCTTAGATTGTCATGATTGGATAGAACTAATTAAAAATAAGGAACAATATGCATATCAGATAGACGTTATAAAATCTGACATAGAAAGCTTCACATTGTTCAGCTTATGTAACACTGGAAATGAAAAGGATGGCATTAGGTGTGGGGGATATAAATATGGTAATCGTTTAATCAGAGATATTATGCAAGATTACTTATTCAAATTTTGTTTCAAAGCTGAGGATAAAAAAGGATACAAATATTTTGTAGAGTTCTTACTAAAACAATTTGTTAGAAAAATGACAGATGTCGAACGCAAATTTGAATTTGATATAGAACATTTATATAGATTTTGTGATAAGATGAGATTGTTGCAATATTGGAAAGAGAATGAGAAAAACATAAAAGAAATTTACGATATTAATAAAAAAGGTTTAGTAATAACTTCAAATTATCTTGCAAAATATAGAGGCAATTTATGGGAAGGTAATACAGGAATTTTTTACATTCTAGATAAAGAACTTAAAGAGGCTGATTTAACTGTTAACGAAGAAATTAATCCGTTTTTACCACAAAATTAAAAACTATGGCTATATACAAAAAAAACAATCGTTGGTATATAGATTATTATCTTCCGAACGGGAAAAGGAAAAGAGAGGTAGTTTCTATTGATGGAGTTGATCCATCCAAGATAAATCGTGAAGATGCAAAAAAAGCATTATCTATCAGGAAAGCAGAAATAGCCCAAGGTAAGTTTGAGATAGAAAGAATAGAGAAGCCCATACCATTTGAGCATTTAGCCCCTATGTATATTGAATGGGCAAAAGAGAACCATATAGCTTTCGAAAGAGAAAAAACTGCGGTTAATGCCCTCCTATCCTACTTTAAGGGTAAAAACGCCAATTCAATTTCAGTTTGGCATACAGAGAAATATAAATCTAAAAGAAAAACAGAAGGTAAAATGCCAAGTACTATCAACAAGGAGCTAGGTGTATTGAGACTTATGTACAACTTAGCTGTTAAAGGACACTTAAGACACAAGTTAAATAAGAACCCTATAAATGAAATGAAACTTTTAAAAATACCAAACAAGAAAAGAAGAGTTCTAAATGATTTGGAGTTTCACGAACTATACTCTGCATGTCCCTTACACCTAAAACCGATTGTCTTGTGTGCCTATACAACTGGAATGAGACGTTCAGAAATTTCTAAATTAAGATGGGAGAATGTCGACTTTAGAACTAAGTACATTCATCTAGAGGAAACAAAAAATAATGAAACTCGCAGCATTCCTATAAATGATTTACTTCTAGAACACCTTCTCAAGCTTCATGAAACTACAACTTCCGAATATGTATTTACTAGACCTGATGGAAAACCATACACAGCTAGAACTTCCTGGAGGTATTTGTGGTTAAAGGCATTAAGAGAATCCGGTATTAAAGATTTACGCTTTCACGATTTGCGTCATACATTTATTTCTAGATTAATTGTGGATGAAAAAGAGGACTTTGCTACAGTCATGTCACTTTCAGGTCATAAAGATATTAGGATGCTAAAACACTATAGTCATACTCATGAAGATGCTAAAAAAGCAGCTGTAGAGAAACTAGGAGAAAGAATAAAGTCGTCTACTATGGACACCTATTTGGACACCTCAGACAAAATTGCTATCAAGCTAGCAGAAGGGAATATCAAGAAATTGTGATACAATCTATTGATATGATTGAATAATAATTGGTGGTGCCGAAGGCGGGAGTCGAACCCGCACGCCCGAAGGCACAGCCCCCTCAAGACTGCGTGTCTGCCAGTTCCACCACTTCGGCACTGATGCACACAATGTGTGGTACACAATGTG
>Ga0209633_10000699_pt1 | contig 37855 bp, 33 predicted proteins | sample Cruoilmetagenom1_FD_187290 | JGI IMG/M metagenome (GOLD analysis project Ga0209633, IMG submission 187290) | Oil polluted marine microbial communities from Coal Oil Point, Santa Barbara, California, USA - Sample 1 (SPAdes) (version 2) | ecosystem: Environmental > Aquatic > Marine > Oil seeps ...
AGAAAAACTAACACATATGCCAAATCAGAAACCGGCCTTCAACGCGTTTTGAACGTCTATTGGGTTATCCATAACTTCCTCAGAGTTCACTTTACAACCAAAGAGGTGCCTGCAGTTAGTTTGGGAGCGATAGAAAACGTGCTTACTCCGGAAACACTTTTTTGCATCCGATTCATATAACTTCCCAAATTTATAATTGTTTTTATTACCTATTCAACTGAACCAGTGCCCAAACAACTAATATAGTGTTTAAAATTGTCAAGGAATAACTAACGCGTTGTCACGTAAGGGCCACAATTGCCTATTCTGAGTTGGCGTGTGAATTCATTTCCGGATCGGTAGCTACAGGTCGACGTTGGATGACCCTGCTTCGACCCCCTCTGCGTCGGTCACTGTTTTTTAGGTAACCGGGGGAGCATTACCCGGTTGTTTTTTAGTAAGTCATGTCATTACCAGATACTCCGGCCGGTCGCCGGCTGACCTTATAGACCACGTCAACGCGGTTCCTGGTGCCGTCTTCCAGCTTCAGCAATGAGGGTTGCAGGATGACACCGACCGTTGTGGTGCCGCCAATGGTGATGCCTTCGAGGGGGATTTTTCCGGTATAAATGGTCTGGATGTCTTTTAACACCAGGCTGCCGCCCACCACCTTGACCTTGTCAGGAACCATGCGAACATCTTCCAGGATCAGTCCATCGGCCAGTTTGCCGGTCCAGTCCGGCTGAACGGGCAGGGTCTTTTCGACCGGCAGATCCAAGGTGACCTCCAGGGCCTGGGGATCCACCCGCTTGAGCTGAATTCCCGGCGGTAGGGCGATGCTATCCCGGGTGATGGCTACCTGATTGCTTCCGGCCACCGCATTGGCCAGGTTGAGCTTGACCTTCACCTGGTCGGGACGAACTGATTTGATCAGTGTCCCCGAGCCGCTGAGCTGGAGTTTCACGCTGCTGGCCGATGCGGCGAAAATCTCCATTTTCGGTTCCCGGTTCATGAATTCCACGGGAACCTCCAATGTCATCAGGGTCTCGAGTCCCCGGGCAAAACTGAGCCAAATGCCCGTGATGCCGGCCAGGCAGATCATGGCGGCGATGCTCAGCTCAACGGTTTGCCGTTTCAGGCCACCCGATGCGCTTAACGCGCCGGCGTGTTCGCGGAGCACCTGGTCCAGCTCGATATTGTCGTTGATGTTGATGATTGATTCGTCCTTGAACACAGTGACCTGGCCGCGCTCCTCTGAAACCACAATCACCAGGGCATCGGTTTTTTCAACCAGACCGACGGCGGCACGATGACGGGTGCCGAAGTAGGAGGGCAGGTCACCTCTTTTGGATAGCGGCAAAATGGCGGCCACTTCCGAGATCTTATCACCCTGGATGATGGTGGCCCCATCGTGCGCCGGTGTTCCATGCCAGAAGATGCTCAGCACCATTTCACGGGATAGCTTGCCCTGCAAGGGAATCCCGCTTTGTACCACCGATTCGATCCCCTTTTTCAGCGGCAGGACGATCAGGGCGCCCAGCTTACGGCTGGCCAGCTCGTAGACGCTCTCCACGATGATCTCCACCGGGGTCTGGATTTGACGTCGGGGAAAACCCCAGAAAAAAGACTTGACGTTGCGGGTTTGCAGGACACTGGCGATTTCGTTGCGAAACACGATGATGACGATCAGGGCCGCGGCGGCGATGATGCCCTGCATGGCCCAGCTGGTGACGATCAGGCCCATGTTCACTGCCATCCGTTCCAAGATCCAGAGCATGGCAATGGCCATGATCATGCGGATTACATTGGTGCCCCGAAACAGCACGTATAGCCTGAACAGGATAAAGCTGTTGAGCAGGATATCCACGATGTCCTGCCAGCGAAGCCCGGAAAAAAATGGAATCAAGGGGCCCATTGGGGGCTACTCCGTTATGCTGAAGCGTAGGGTGCGCAGGGGGTTGTCGTTATCATCGGTGATCTCCACCCGCCAGGGTCCCTTGTCCGCATCCCTGAGCTGCACACTGGTGAATGAAGACCAGCGAGGTGGGTTGATGGTCAGCCGTTTAACGGTGATCAGGCTGTCACGGCGATACCATTTATGGTGAATGTAGGTTTTTTCGGGTATTCGGTCGAATTCCGTGAAGCACGATATCCGGCTCCTTGCTATGGAAAAAACGACGGCCGGATTGACCGGTTCATATTGCTGAATACTCTCGCACATGACCGCCCTCACCACTTTCAGTTGATCGGCGGCCGCCGCCTCCTGGCGAAATTCCGTCCATGGCGGTGCCGACACGACGGCCACGATGAATAGCCAGCATACGTTTCGAGTGATATTTCTCATGGGTCCACTGTAGCGCAACCACCTTTTTTTTCAAGAGGGATGTGAAACGGAAACCCGGGGATGGTTGAAAGGAATGACGCAACACGAAAGATGTGGCGTTTCTGCGGAAAATGAATTCAGGAGAGCGCGTCTGCCTTGGCGCTACAATCGCTTTCTTTTGCGAAAGAATTCGGCAAGGGACCGCTGGACCACGACTTTTTCGATCGATTCTTTTTTGCGAAATTTCCGGAGCGTCTCGGCGTCCAACAGCCACCCGAAACCCAGATCGGCGAAAAAGACGATTTCCATTTTTTGATCCATGGCCAGCGCTCCTTTGGTTGGCCGACAGCGAGCCGGCGCATGATCGCAATAGGCGAATCACCGTTGGTGATCCGTGTGGTTCGTTGATTCCGGTATCGTCGGTTTTGGGATTTTCTTTAGCCCACGTTGAGCAATTTTTCACCGAAGCAATCTGGCGAGATCCTGTTGTTCATCGGGATAGGCCATGATCTCGCCGGCGTTCCGTTCGTTGTCGGCTGGTTGCGCCGTCGGGGCAACCGGCGCCAAGGGCAGCCTTAGCGCCCATTGTAAACAGGCGGTGAGAAGCAACAATCCTATCCCCGGGGCAGGTATCAGCCGTTTGACCGCACGGGTCTTCATACTGTGTTCGCCCCTTCCAGCAGGATGGCCGCGCGTGATTGTCGGCCGTCGCATTTGACAACCAGGGGCTGATTAAGCCTTACGTGATTCAGGTACGGATCGGAAAACTTAGTCGGCAGGGCCTGCAGGGTGTCCCACCGTATGATATCGCCCCGGCCTTCAGTGACGGTCAGATAGGGGATCGCGTTGGCAGTGATATTTTGGAAAAAGTGGGATCCGTTGGATGGATCGGCTTTCAGTGACGCGTTTCGTATTTCCACCATGGCGCCCACGCCATTGATATCTTTCCATTTCACCGGGATTCCCAGCCACCGGTCAAAGGATCCCCACCGCCCGGGGCCCATCAGCAGGTAGGTCCGTTTTTCCCTATACAGGGTCTGGTTGACCCTGGCGATGGACTGGGCGATGGCAACCGTATCCTTTGGGTCGAAGGTGTCCGGTCTGACGAAGACGATGTCGGCCATGGTCTGCTTGCGGCCATGGCCCAGGACCTGGGTGGTGAAGCACAAGGCACCGGCCGCATCCGCATCGGTCACTGCCACATCATGCGTGTCCTCTTCGGCGGCCATGGGCCGCATCTGGAGGATATGGAAGGAGCCTTTATCTTCCGCTTCGCCGGTCATGTTGATGGAAAATTCGAACTCCACGGCGCAACCCATGCCGTCCCGGCCAATGGTCAGCAGATCTTTAAGCAGACCGGGAAGCGGGAAACTGTCGTATTTAAGCACCGGTGCGAAGGTGAGGACTCGGTCTCCGGGGATATGAATGCTGTCCCGAATACGGTGTTCGGCGGGAACGTAGGTCCCGGCCAGGCGTTGAACCGGCCCTTCGGCGCTGGCGTTATCCACGTAGCGCTTCTCCACATTGATGCCCCGTTCAAAGTACAGGTCGTCCGGAACGTCCTCCATGCCCAGGGCATAGAACTGGCGCTGGGCGTTGGTCAGGATGTCTTCGACTTTGGAAAACTGGGGCAATACCCGAGGATACGCCGGTGAAAAACGAAGGGTCGGCTCCCCTTCATGGATGCCTCGGCCAAACCCCATAACCATGTGGGCCACCCCGTCTTCTGTTTTCAAGGGCGCCACCGGATAGAAATTGTGGGATTGGGCGATACCGGAGATATCCGGGTAAAAATACGCGTTGTGCCGGTTACCCACCAACTGCTGCACGATTACCGCCATCTGGTCCTTGCGGATCCGATAGGCGGTACCACTCAGAAATGTCCGCGGTTCCCGGAACCAGGTGGAGGCGTATACCAGCTTTACGGCGGTGATCAACTGGTTGTAGCGGATAGCAAAATCCGGGTGGTTGTTGGGCACCATGTAGGTTTTGTAAAGGCCGGTGAAAGGGTGGTTGTGAACATCCTCCAGAAGACCCGAACTCCTGATTGACAACGGTTGGTGAACGACTTCCAGGTAGGTACACAATGGATCCGCCAGCCAGGGGGGCATTTCCCCGTGGAGGAATGCGTTGGCAATCTGATCGTCCGTATGGTTGACCATTACGGACGGATCCAGGCCATTGTGCGAAACAAAGGCGTCGAATCCTTGCGTGGTGATGACCAGGGTCTGCGGCACCTGGATGGTGACATCCGGGTAACGTTCCTGAAGCTGGGGCGTCCGGCGCAGCAGGTTGGCCACGAAGGCCAGCCCCCTGGCCTTTCCGCCCAGTGATCCATTGCCGATCTTTACGAAGTCGGAGATCTCGGGGTCGTAGTCCCTGGAATCGAAATGCACCACCACCCCTTTCTGGCGCCATTTCCGAAGGGCGTGAATGTGGGCGATGATGAACTGACGGATCTCTTCCGCTCCTGAAAAATCAGTCGTTTTGGCCTTTCTCAGGCGTGAAGCCAGGGAAAATTCACCGCGGGCCATGATCCAGTTGGAAAAACGGTTGCGGGTGGCATGATAAAGCAGGGATTCGTCGGGTACGGCAGGCAAGATCTTTTCTAGGGCCTTAAGGTTGGCGGCACGGACGATTTCGCTACCATTGGGCCGCCTGAAGACGAAATCCCCGAAGCCCAGGGCATTTAAAAAGAACCGGTGGATTTCGGCCAGCAGATCATCGCCGTTCTTATCCAGAAAGGCCGACGGTACCTTATCGGCCAAATCCTTGTTGTGGGACTCGTTGCTGATGAGTAAAAGCGGCAGGTCGGGAATGGCCCGATGGACTTCTGAAAGGAACGTGTAGCCGGCATCGGCGATAAGCTTGCCACCCTTGGGGTAGCGGGTGTCGGAAATAATGCCGAACAGATAAGCACCGTATTGTTGGTATAAGGAGATGGCCTGTTCGTAATTTTCGGCTACGAGAATCTTTGGCCGGGCACGCATCTTGAGGAGCCGGTGCTCCTGATTGAGGCTTTCCTCCAGAACCTCTTGGGTCTGGTTGACGATCTCCTTATAGATCAGCGGTAGAAAATAGGAGGTGTACAGGGGTGAGTCTTCCACTAAAAGAAGGACCCGTACCATGGCCTTTTGCGTATCGGCGGCCGCGTTGAGCCGATCTTCCATGCACTTGACGATGGCCAGCAGCAGGTCCGAATCACCGGACCATATGAAGACCTGATCGATACCGGAGAAATCCTTGCCCTCCGGCGGCGGATAGACGCCTCGGACACTATGGGCCAGCAGGACCACCGGCAGGTCGGCATGGACGCGTTTGATCCGCCGCCCCAGATCGAAGACATCCATGTCGTCCAAATGAGGCATGGCAACCACCAGGTGGAAGGATTTTTCGGCCAGCATATCCATGGCCCGGGCGGCAGTGGCGGCTTGGGTAATACGCGGCGGCCGGCTCAGGTTCAGCCCCTGGTACTCGTTGATGATTTTGGATGCAAGGCTGCCGTCTTCCTCCAGAATATAGGCATCGTAGGGGCTGGCCACCAACAGGATCTCAAACACCTTGTTTGACATCAACTCGTGGAATACCTTAAAGTGGGCGTCGAACTCTTCGTCCTGGAAGGATGCCGGCAGGGAGAAGTACTCGGTCTTCATATTCAGAGAATACGGTCGTCTGCTCGCTTTATCAACCCTAATGTTTCAAACAACCGTTTTACGCAGTGTTGGGGCCAAGAAAAAGGAAAACCGTCGATCCAAGGAGCATCGTTGCCATGGACATTCGCAAAAAGGCCATATGGGGATGGGCCATGTACGACTGGGCCAATTCCGCTTTTGCCACCACGGTGATGGCCGGTTTTTTTCCCGTCTTTTTCAAGCAATACTGGAGCGCCGGTGTCGACGTAAATCTGAGCACGGCCCGGTTGGGCCTGGGCAACGCCGCCGCCGGCCTGCTGGTGGCCCTGGCCGCACCGATCCTGGGTGCTGTGGCCGATCGGGAGTCCGCCCGCAAGCGTTTCCTGGCCCTGTTCGCCTACCTTGGCGTGTTGACTACCGCCGCGCTCTATTTTGTGGGACAGGGGCAGTGGGCTTTTGCCTTGGTTGTTTACGCCATGGGGGTGATCGGTTTTTCCGGCGCCAACGTCTTTTATGATGCCCTTTTGCCGGAAGTGGCCGGAGAGAAGGACGTGGATTTCATCTCGGGCTTCGGTTTTTCCTTGGGATACCTGGGCGGGGGGCTGATCTTTCTGGTCAACGTGCTGATGGTAGTGATACCCCAGCGGTTTGGGCTGGCCGATGCCGGCCAGGCGGTGCGAATCGGTTTTCTCACCGTGGCCCTGTGGTGGGGGTTTTTCACCTTGTTCATCCTCTTCTGGGTGCCCGAAAAATCAACGGCCGCGACAGAAACCACCACCGGCAATATCTGGTCCGGTGGCTTTGCGCAGCTTGGGCACACCTTCGGCCGCATCCGGCAGATGAAAACGATCCTGTTGTTTTTATGCGCCTACTGGCTGTATATCGACGGTGTGGATACGATCATCCGCATGGCGGTGGATTACGGCATGAGCCTGGGTTTTGCCGTCAATGAGCTCCTGATGGCGCTTTTGGTCACCCAGTTCGTAGGATTTCCGGCAACGCTGGCATTCGGCCGACTGGGCCAGCGCATCGGGCCGCGAAAGGGAATATACATCGCCATCGGGATTTATGTGGCGGCCACGTTATGGGGCATCAACATGACCCGCAAAGAGGAATTTTACGTGCTGGCGGTGACCATCGGCCTGGTGCAGGGGGGCATCCAGGCCCTTTCCCGTTCCTACTACTCCCGACTGATCCCTGCGGACAAGCCGGCTGAGTTCTACGGTTTTTACAACATGCTGGGCAAATTTGCCGCCATTATCGGACCGGTGCTGGTGGGCGGCGTGGGTCTTCTCATGCGCCGGTTGCTCATGCCGACGGATCCAACGGCTGCGGACCTTGCCGCGGTGGGTGCGCTGGCCGCTCGCTGGAGCATGGCTTCGGTGCTGATTCTTTTTGCCGCCGGTGCCATCCTGCTCTATTTCGTCGATGAAAAAAAGGGCCGGGCGCAGGCTGCGCTGCTGCATGACTGATAGATCGTTACCGTTTTGTTTCTGTTTACATGTGTCGGGATCATCGTCCCTGGATAGGGGGCGGGAAGGGGTTTTACCCTCCGAACCGTGCCATGCACCCGATTGGCGCCATTATTCGTTGGTGAAACCCTGAGCCCTGTGGCAAATAGCCTGCATCCGTGCCGCCCGATTGGAAAAAATCCAATCCATGCCGCGGGCGACCTCCCGAAACAGGCAGCGTCGGGAATCGGCGAAGCCGGTACCGACTCCTTGGCCCAGTCCATGATGACGGGTTAACAATCCATTGGAAACCAAGAGGTAATGGCCGGCAAGGCCGCCCCATTGGCGCATGGCCGCCATCCGGCTGAAACGATCGATTCGCAGTCGGGCGATGGGTACAAAGACCCTGGCCGGCAGGAAACAAAAATGGCCGAACATATCAGGATGCTGGCTCATCAGGTGGAAATCCTTTTCCGGGGCCAGGCGCTGAAGCTGTTTTTTCATGCGGCGGATTTGAATTGAAGGGCGCGAGTCGGGTTCGGCCTTGATCTCTATCATCAGGTGCAGTCGACCACCATATCGGTCAACCACTTCCGACAAGGTGGGGATCAGGGGAAATTTTTTCCTGATGGTATCCAGCGCCATCTGTCCGATGCCGACGTCTTCGTCGAACAGCCGGCGGGTATTCGGGTCGTGGAACACCACCGCAATCCGGTCGCGGGTCCAGCGCACATCCAGCTCAATGCCCCAGACCCCTGCATCGAGCGCTGCGTCAAATGCCGGCAGGGTGTTTTCAAACCGGCGGTGGTTATCGTGCTCACCGCGGTGAGAGACGATGCGACAGGCCTTGAGACGATGGGGCGAAGGCGCCGGACGGGGCCATCGACGATAGATCCGGTCCACCAGCCGGTGGAAAATCCCTTCGGCCCGTTCTTCCATCCTTGGTTTTCTTTTCGTTGCGGGATCCAAAAAAGCCTTTGCCTGTGAGACGGTTTGGGTTATAAAAACGGGTCCTGTTTTCAGATTACCTTCGGGGGGCAGACTACCATATTCATATCTAAAAATACAAACCCAGGAGCCATCGCTTGAACCCTTCCCCGAAGCAAACACCGGTTGACCCCATGGCAACCCTCCCTTACCGTATCGACGCGGTTTTGTTTGACTTCGATGGCACGTTGACCCGACCCGGCACCCTGGATTTCTCCATTATCAAGCGCGCCATCGGCTGCCCCGACGGCATCCCTGTTTTGGAATTCATGGCCGGCATCCAAGACGAAAATCGGCGACGGGATATGGCCCGGCAGTTGAATCGCTTCGAACTGGACGGGGCCGCGGCATCGCAGCCCAACCTCGGTGCACAGCGACTCGTCGCCATTATAAAGAGAGCCGGTCTGCCGGTGGGCATTCTCACCCGCAATAGCCGGGTGTCGGTATGTAAGGCCTTGGAAAACTTCTCCCCCATGGGTTTGGCCGACATCGACGTCATGGTCACCCGGGAGGATCCGGTCAGGATCAAACCATCCGGGGAGGGGGCGCTGCTGGCTGCAGAAAAGATGGGCGTGGATCCGGCCCACGTGCTGGTGGTGGGTGATTTTCACTTTGATATGGACGCGGGGCGCAATGCCGGTGCCCTGACGGCCTTTCTTGCCAACGACCGGCCGGTCCCTGTAGATCTTAACTGCCGGTTTATCGTCAATACGCTATTGGAACTGGAGGCGATCATAGAAGACGGGGTTTCTCTCCCGGCCGGTAAACTGCCCAACCCCTTTCTTGATGAACTCCTGGCACGCTATCGCATCGATGATCCGTCGGTGATTGTGGGGCCGTCGGTGGGTGAGGACACCGCGGCCGTGGACATTGACGGGGAGACGGTGCTGGTTCTCAAGACGGATCCCATCACCTTTGCCACCGAATCCATCGGGCGGTATGCCGTTTCAATCAATGCCAACGACATGGCCACGGCCGGTGCCGAGGCCCGCTGGATGCTGGCCACGCTCCTGCTTCCCTGTGGATTTTCACGGGCCCAGGTGCGCCGGATCTTTGCCGATCTCAATGCCGCCTGCGCGGAAGCGGGCATTACCCTGTGCGGGGGACACACGGAGATCACCGATGCCGTTTGTCGGCCGGTAGTGAGTGGTATGATGGCCGGCACCGTCACCCGCAAGGACCTTATCCGAAAGCAACAGATGGCCCCCGGCGACCGGGTACTGGTGACCAAAGGTATCGCCGTGGAAGGCACCGCCATCATCGCCGTGGAGTTCAAAGCGCTCTTGTTGGAAAAGGGCATGACCGCTGCGGAGGTCGATTCCTGCAGCCGCTTTAAGTCTCTGATCAGCATCCTGCCGGAAGCACGGATTGTCCGGAGCGTCGGTGGGGTGACCGCCTTGCACGATGTTACCGAAGGGGGAATCGCGACGGCGCTGGCGGAGCTGAGCCAGGCCGGCGGCAGGGGCATCCGTGTCCAGCGCGATGCGGTGCCGGTTTTTCCCCAGACCCGTCACATGGGAGAGATCCTGGGCATCGATCCCTTGGGACTCATCGGATCCGGCAGCCTGTTGATCTGCTGTCGGCCGGAATCTGCGCGTCGTCTGATTTCCGAATTGGAGAAAAACGACATCGCCGTTGCCGATATCGGCATGGTGACACAGGGCGGACCGGGAATCGCGGCCAAGCAAAACCAGACGCCGGTAAAATGGCCCTGCTTCGACGTGGACGAGATAACACGATTGTTCGCTTAGGCCCTTAGGGTTATTTCTTTCCGTGGTCTTCAGGTTCCGATTCGCAGATCTTTTTGTGCGACGATGGGGTCAAATCAGTTTGAATGCCATGTATTTGATGGTTGTTCCCCGTGACCGCGCAGCTTCCTCGTAAGCAGAAACCACCCCACATGCACCCAAGGCTCCGAAATCGGAGCCATCGATATTATCTGACGCCGCGACCACGCGCCCACCCCATCCTTCAACCGATTTTCGGGTGTAGTCGTAGAGCAGATTGCTGTCAGTCTTGAGATATACGGTGCCTCCGGGCATGAGCAGGTCGGCATAGGCGTTTAGAAATGAGGCGGTGGACAGCCGACACTTAACCGCCCGATTCTTTGGGTGCGGGTCGGGAAAAGTCAGCCAGATCTCGTGTATCGAATGTCCCACAAAGAAATCCCCGATGCGCTCAATCCGCGCACGAAGGAAGTGGACATTATCAAGGCCCCCGGCAATTGCCTTTTCTGCGCCGACACATATACGATGACTCTTGCAGTCGATTCCCACACAGAGCTTGTGAGGATTGGCGGCGGCGAATGCAAGACTATACTCTCCTTTGCCGCAACCCAGTTCGAGAACCTTTTGCATGCCCGCATAACGCTCCAGGTGCCAGGGATATGAGCGAGGCGATGATGACTCACCGAATACGGAAAATGTCACGTTGGGCAGATGCTTGACGCGTTCATACTTATCAAGTTTATTCTTCATGTTTTCAGCGCGTCATAGGCGTGCACACCATTCGGGTAATTTGCAAAGCGGTTCTCAAATCGGGAGTATCTTTGCGGCCCTCAAATATGCCTGGAACAATCTGAACATCAGCCCATTTTGGCCAGATCGTCCTTCAATCCCTGGACGGCGTCGGCCGACTTCATCAGCGCGGCTTTTTCATCATCGGTCAGTGTGATTTCGATAACTTGTTCCATGCCGTTTTTGCCCAGTTTGACCGGTACGCCGATAAAAAGGCCGTTGATTCCATATTCGCCTTGGAGATAGGCGGCGCAGGGTAGCACTTTTTTCTTGTCCTTCAAGATGGACTCGGCCATTTCCACGGCAGCCGAAGCCGGTGCGTAATATGCGCTGCCGGTTTTCAGCAGGCTGACGATTTCGGCGCCGCCGTTGGCGGTGCGAGTCACCAAGGCATCGATACGTTCTTTGGACATCAGTTCGGTAATGGGGATTCCGGCAACGGTGGAGTAGCGAGGCAGGGGAACCATGGTGTCGCCATGACCACCCAGCACGAAGGCGTGGGTATTTTCCACAGACACATCGAGCTCCATGGCAATGAACGCCCTGAAGCGGGCGGAATCCAGCACGCCGGCCATACCCAGAACCCTGTTTTTGGGGAACCCGGAGGCCTCGTAGGCTACGTGGCACATCGCGTCCAATGGGTTGCTGACGATAATAAGGACGGCGTTCGGAGAATATTTTACGATCTGCTGGGTAACACTTTTGATGATGCCGGCATTGGTGCTGATCAGGTCATCCCGGCTCATGCCGGGTTTGCGGGGGATGCCGGCGGTGATAATGACAATGTCCGAGTCTGCGGTGGCTTCATAACCATTGGCGCCGGTTAACTTGGCATCGTGTTTTTCAATGGGCGCGGCCTCTGTGAGATCGAGTGCTTTTCCCTGGGGAACGCCTTCAACGATGTCTATGAGCACCACATCGCAGAGCTCTTTTTCCGCCAACCGCTGGGCAGCGGTGGCCCCTACATTTCCAGAACCGACAACTGTAACTTTTTTGTCCATAACATGCTCCCTAATAAGATTATCGGGTTAATCGGCCAATTTCGTAAAATGATTGAAGGCGTAAAAAGAGAATGGATAACACACACCCGGTGAATGTCAATATGTTTGTTTTTTAGAAGTTAGTTCTCAAATGTTGACATTAAACGGGCAAACAGGATAAACTAACGGTTGCGAAAAAGCGTTAGGTTCATTGAGAAACATTTGATAGACTGTCAGCAAAAACACAGGATTGTGAATGGATATCCGCCTGCAAATAAAATCTCTGTTGAGCGAAGCCGAACTGTACCGTTCGCAGGGGCTCTTTCTCGAAGCAAAGGATAAGTACCATGCAGCGTCGGCCATGATCCACAAGGTCGACAAGATCAAAAACAAAGAAAGCCTATTAAAGGCCATTTCCGCCAAGATTCAATCTCTTGAAAAGAAGGAAGAAAAAGTAAAGACCGGTCCTGCTTCTCCCGAATTATCTGAAAAAGGACAGGACCTTATCAAAAATCTGTTTGGTGAAAACGACCTGCAAAAAGCCATTGCCCTTGCCAAATTCGGCCAATTTGAACGGGCCATCGTAGAATTAACGCCGCTGCTGAAGGACGACGTTTATCGGCTGGAAGCGGGCAAAAACATTATTCGGTGCAAGTTGGCCATCGGATCGGTGGACGATGCCGTCGACCAATACAATCGATGGGATTCCGCGGAGCTGTTCACTGCCGACCAGCTGGCTTCCATCCGAAAATATCTTCAATCACGCTTGGATCAGAAAGGGATCGAAAAGCCTCTGCCCGTTCCAGTGGGCGAAAGCGTCGATAATAATACCATTTCCAATTCCGGCGGCATTGAATTCAGCATGCCCGAACCCGAAGCGGAACTGCTGGATATTAATTCCATCGGTATTACGTTTACCAGCGGCGCCCAGAAAGGAAAGATGGTGGAATTTGACGTCAATTTTCAATCCGGGGACATGTTGAGCCTGATTATTTCCAAAAGAGACAAGGGATTAATCGATGATTTGAAAGACGGCGACAAATTGGAGGAGATCCAGTTCTACTCACCCATTGCCATGTTCAAAGGGACCGCCGTCATCGCCAACAAAATCCAGATCGATTCCGGACCGAAGCAGGGGGATTTTTGTCTTGATTTAAAAGTCACCAGCACTTGACGATCTATGAACGCAACCGTCTTCCTTGAGGGTGGATACCGTTTTTCAGTTTAATGAGGACTTCGGCGCTTTCATCATACCATCAGCTAAGGATATGCTTTATGGCCATTTTTAACCTGAAAAAAAGGGAAATCGAGTGCAAGATCGTATACTACGGGCCAGGTCGATGCGGAAAGACAACGAACCTTGAATATATCTTCAAATCATATAAGAAACAGGTGACCGGAGAGATGGTTTCCATCAATACCGAGGGGGACCGCACCCTGTTTTTTGATTTTTTACCCATGGGTTTAGGAAAGATAAAGGGCTGCGACATCCGGGTGCAACTATACACGGTGCCCGGCCAGATCAAATACAGCTCCACGCGAAAGCTGGTTTTGCGGGGCGTTGACGGTATCATCTTTGTGGCGGATTCACTGGAGGTGCGTCGTGAGAAAAACATGACCTCGTTGAAAGACCTTCAAGCCAATCTCAAAGAATATGGCAAAAGCATTTTCAGGGTTCCCCTCATTATTCAGCACAACAAAAGAGACCTCGCGGATGAGGGTATTCCGCTCATGTCCGTTGAACAGATGGATCGGGATCTGAACAGGCAACTGAAGGTGCCTTCTTTCCCAGGCAGTGCCATTAAGGGCACCGGGGTAGGGGTGACACTGAAGGCTTGCCTAATGGAAACCTTAAAATCACTGCAAAAAGAATTCAAGTGGGCAAAATAAAGGCCGGTCTTGCAGATGAATGAAAGTATGGTGCTATCGGGAAGTCTATGTTTTCTGTCGATGGGTGATATTATTCAGCTTCTTGGTTCAAGTGGCAGTACTGGTGTTCTCCGTTTGATCAATCGCTATGCAGCGGATCCGGGCTTTGTCTATTTTTCCGAGGGGAATCCGGTCAATGCCAAAAACGGAGATAGGGACGGACTCAATGCCCTCTACTCTCTTTTCGGCTGGGTGAATGGGTCCTTCGAATTCACCCGAGAGGCCATAGCGGCCGACAAAAAAATCACTAAAAGCCGCATGGGAATCATATTGGAAGGCATGAAGCTTCTGGATGACGGCCACACCAAAAAAGTCGGACCGGCCACCGCCGCCGGCAAGGCTGCCGATCTGAGCCGATCGCCTTCAGGGGCAGCCATCGTTAAGGGCCCGCTCGTGGATTACATGTACGTGGTCGATGAAGAGGATTTTTTCGATGGTGAACATATCGTGGAAGAGGGCAAACACGGCAGCTGGATCTGGGTAATCTTGGAGGGTGTCGTCGATATCGTCAAAGAATCGGCGTCGGGAACCGTTCCCATTATTCGAATCGGCGACGGCTCTTTTATCGGCAGCATGGCCTCCTTTCTACTTCAGGGACACATCCGAACGGCCACTGCCATTGCCGCGGGCAATGTTCAGCTGGGTGTTCTGGATTCCCAACGTCTGGCTCAGGAATACGCCGGTATGTCGAGGGAATTCAAGATTTTTTTAGCCAGTTTGGACAAACGTCTGAAACAGTTGACTGACTGCATTACGGAATATCATGACGGGAATGTTAAGGTCGACGATATTTTAAAAGACAAAAGAGTGCTCATTCGACAGGGAAAAACCAAGGAACAACAGCTGTATGTGGTCAAGCAGGGAAGGGCCTTCGTGGTTCGGGATACCGAAAATGGTCCGGTCGTGCTCTGCCATCTTTACAAAGGCGATTTTTTTGGTGATGTGCCTTTCATTCACTTGGCGCAGGAGCCGGAAGGCGCCTCTATCTACAGTTCTGAGAATATCAAAATCGCCAAGGTCGAAGCCGGATCGATGCAAAATGAATATAACCGGCTTTCGACGACGTTTAAAAACATGGTGGACAACATGGCCGCCTGCATGTGCGTTACTGCGGACGTGGTCTGCCACTCGCTGAGTTCAAAAAAAACGGCACCTGCAGATTCAAGCATTCGTCAAGGCGGTTGAATGGCCGGATCCGCCATCGGCAACAACCCCTAGGCTCGTGAACTTGAGAAATTGCTCATTTTACTTCGTTCTCGATCCTTCTCATCGTGAAAAAGGTGAACCCCAATGAACGAAAAGAGAAAAAATTCCAGGGTGGACTCCATCTACCTGCTCAACTATGTGCATCTGGATGAAAATGGTAAGGCGTTGGTGCAGGGTATGGGGCGCACGATGAACGTCTCTGAGACGGGCATCATGCTGGAAACCCATGTGGCATTCAACGAGAATGACACCATGGACGTTGTCGTAGGGCTCAAAGAGGATATGGTTCCCATTCGAGGTAAAGTGATCTTCTCCCGGACCACCGATGCCGGCCGGCACCAGTCCGGCATTCAGTTTCTGGCGATTGAAGACGCTTCCTTGGCAACCCTGCGCCGCTACATCGATGCCTTCAACGCCCTTTCCGCCAACGCATAAAACAAAGCCGCTATCATGCCGACCATGAGGGCTGTCGTCCCCGGAGGTGTGTCTGTTGGCGAAAAAAAGGACCCTTGCAGATGACCCATGTCGTTCAAGAAACCAATTTTCCCACGCTGAAACTGCTTCAACGCGGCAAGGTTCGCGATATGTACGATATCGGTGACGCCTATCTGATGGTGGCCACGGACCGTATGTCCGCTTTTGACGTGATCCTGCCCGATCCCATACCGGATAAGGGGGTCGTCCTCACCCAGATCTCCCTTTTCTGGTTTGATATCATGGCCGCGCTGGTCGACAATCACATCATCACCGCCGACGTCTCTCGATATCCTGAGTCCTGCCGTCCTTACGCAGATGATCTGCGGGGACGCAGCATCCTCGTCAAAAAGGCGCAGCCGCTTCCGGTCGAGTGCGTGGTCCGCGGATACATTACCGGGTCCGGTTGGAAATCTTACCGGAAGGACGGCACCGTATGCGGCATCCCTCTTCCCGATGGGCTGGTCGAGTCCGACCGACTGCCGGAAGTGATCTTTACCCCATCGACCAAAGAGGCGCTGGGCAAGCATGATATCAATATCGATTTCGATGAGATGGTCAGACGGATCGGCGCTCCGCTGGCACGGCAGGTCAGGGATTTATCACTGTCCATCTATAAAAAAGGTGCCCGGATCGCCGCTGAAAAGGGTATCCTGATTGCCGACACCAAATTTGAATTTGGTATGGTGGACGGTGAGGTGATCCTTATTGATGAAGTGCTGACACCGGACTCTTCTCGATTCTGGCACGAAGGCACCTATGCCCCGGGCGGATCGCAGAAAAGCTTCGACAAACAGTATCTTCGCGATTATCTGCTGTCACTGGATTGGGACAAAACCCCTCCCGCTCCCCGCCTTCCCCAGGTGATCATCGATAACACACGGGCCAAATATGTGGAGGCGTTGACGCTGATTTCCGGCAACAGCCATGGACTTTAAGATCGCTCCCGGTTCACCGGATCGGATCGAAACGGCGGACCATACCTTTAAAATCACAACCAATACAGATCAAACCGACCTGGCGCTGTCTATCAGCGCCATCGGTCTGCTGCAGCCGCCGGTGCTCATCCATCGGGGAGGAACCGACACGGTCGTTTGTGGATTCCGTCGGATTGCCGCCTGTAAGGCCCTGAACATCGCCAGCATCCCGACCCGAATCCTGCCCCCGGACACTTCGGATATTGTATGTACGCAGATTGCCATTTCTGATAATTCCTTCCAACGATCACTGAACATTGTCGAACAATCCCGGGCCTACGCATTGGTTCGAAGATTTGCCGGCCGTTCACCCACCGGCTCGAAAATTGTCCAGTCGACCGGTTTGGCCTGCAGTCAAACCGCCATGGATCGGATCCTGCCGGTTGCCGGTATGCCGTTATCCATGCAGGATGCCATCCTCGACGGCAGTATCGCGCTTCCCATTGCATTGCAGATCAACCTTTTGGATAAAAATGATGCCCTGGCGCTGGGTTGTTTTTTCCGGCAGATATCCACCGGCTTGAACATTCAACGGGAGTTGTTGGCGTTGATTACCGAAATCTCCCACAGGGATGATATGCCCGTTTTCCGGCTGATGGAACAAATTGATATCGCAGCGGTCGTGGGCAACGCTGATATGCCCGCACCACAAAAAGTTCGACGGCTGAGGATGATGCTTAAGGCAAAACGCTATCCTGAAGTGAGCAAGGCCGAATCCCTGTATAACCAGGAAGTCAAATTACTCCAATTGAATCCCCGTGTTCAACTCCAGCCCCCCCGGTTTTTTGAAGGAAACACCTACCGTCTGACATTGACCGTTGATTCCCGTCGGCAGCTAAAATCTCTGCTATGGGAATTGGAGAAACTGGTCGAGCATCCCAACCTGCTTCCCGAATAACTTCTCTACACAAGACGCACTTTACCGATCTTGCTTTTCCTCCGCTTACACCCATAGATCAAAAATATTAAAAGATTAGGCTTAAACTTTAAAATATGAAGAAATATTACTTGACAAACGTCAAGCAAGATATTTATTCTCGTATAAGAAATAAATGGAATTCATTTAATATGGGAATTCGAGAAAGAAAAGAGAGGGAACGCGAACGCCGCAGACAACAGATCATGGTTGCCGCCAAACGGGTGTTTACCGATAAGGGTTTCGGCAAGGCAACCATGGAAGACATCGCCAAAGAGGCGGAATTGAGTCCCGGAACGATTTACCTCTACTTTAAAAACAAGGACGAACTTTACGCCTCCCTTTCTCTTCGAATCCTTCAATACCTGATGATCCGCCTGGAACACGTGAATGCCGAACCGTTAACCGACGCGGTGCATCGCCTCAAGGAACTGAAGGAAGCCATGTTCGATGTTTACGAATTCGATCCGCTCATTCTGATTAACATGTTTCACATGCAGTCAAGTGAAACGCTGAAGAACCTGTCACCTGACCTCCTCAAGCAAATTGAAACACTTAGCGGGAATTCCCTGAAGGTCATGGCCAATATTTTTGAAGACGGTATCCGACAGAATATTTTTATCGATCTGCATCCGACAGCCGTTGCCGATATCCTTTGGTCACTTTTTTCGGGCATCGTACTCTGGGAAACCAGTAAAAGGATTATCAATGGTGAAAAGGATTTTCTAAAAGAGACTTTTGATACCGCCTTTGAAATCTTTTCTCGAGGGATCCTGCGCCATTAACCGGCGCATCAATCGTTGTACGCTTAATGGCAACATTTAACCAAAGATGAAAGGGGGGATTAAAAACGAGTGGGGTGGGGCTTCTTGTCAATTGTATGGACCACCACGGGAGAGATTGACCTGATGTTATCGAAAGGAAAAGCATTACAAGTGAATTGAAAAGAAGCCAAATGCACGTCAGTCCGACTGAACTTACAACTTTAATCGGAGGAGAGTGACCCATGGCAGACAAAGAAGTTGTCGAAACATCAGAGGCGCAAATTGCCGTACACTGGAAGGAAGAAGGATACTATTATCCGTCGACGGATTTTATCGCCCAGGCAAATATGTCGGACAAAGGTATCTACGAACGGTTCAGCCTGGAAAATTTCCCCAACTGCTACAAGGAATACGCCGATCTGCTGACCTGGTACGAATACTGGGATGAAATTCTGGATACCAGCGACGCACCCTGTTACAAATGGTTTAAAGGGGGCAAGATCAATGCCAGCTACAACTGCTTAGACCGTCACCTGAAAGACAATAAGAACAAAACCGCCATCCATTTCGTACCCGAGCCGATGGATGAAAAATACGAGCACATCACCTATCAGGAGCTTTTTGTTCGGGTCAATGAGTTTGCTGCGCTGCTCAAGGATTTTGCCGGCCTGAAACGGGGTGACCGGGTTACCCTGCACATGCCGATGGTGCCGGAGCTGCCCATCACCATGCTGGCCTGTGCACGCCTAGGTGTGATCCATTCGCAGGTGTTCGGCGGCTTCAGCGGCACCGCCTGCTCCGACAGAATTGTCGATTCCCAAAGCCGCGTGCTGATCACCATGGACGCCTACTACCGCAGTGGAAGCCTGATCGATCACAAGCAGAATGCGGATGTGGCTGTCGAGCATGCGGCAAAAGACGGCCAGAAGGTGGACAAAGTGCTGGTCTGGCAGAGATACCCGGGCAAATATTCCGCAGCCACACCCATGAAGGACGGACTGGATTATTTTGTCAATGAACTGCTTCCCAAATACTATGGTGAACGTGTCGAGCCCGAACGGATGAATGCCGAAGATCCACTGTTTCTTATGTACACCAGCGGGACCACGGGCAAGCCCAAAGGCTGCCAGCACGGCACCGGCGGATTCCTTGCATATGTCACCGGGACATCAAAATATGTTCAGGATATCCATCCCGAAGACGTCTACTGGTGCATGGCGGATATCGGCTGGATCACGGGACATTCCTACATCGTCTATGGCCCGCTGGCTCTCTGCGCCTCCACGGTCATGTACGAAGGGGTTCCAACCTATCCGGATGCGGGACGCGCCTGGAGGATCGCCCAGGACCTGGATGTAAATATTTTCCACACCGCCCCCACAGCCATCCGGGCCTTGCGGAAAATCGGGCCGGATGAACCTGAAAAATATAACTATCATTTTAAACACATGACCACGGTTGGCGAGCCCATCGAGCCGGCGGTCTGGAAGTGGTATCACAAGAAAGTGGGAAAGGGAGAAGCCATTATTGTCGACACCTGGTGGCAGACGGAAACTGGTGGATTTCTCTGCAGCACCCTGCCGGCCATCACCCCCATGAAACCGGGCAGCGCCGGACCGGGTATGCCGGGCATCCATCCCATCATCTATGACGATGAAGGCGAAGTCCTTCCCCAGGGCGCCGGAAAGGCGGGAAACATCTGCATCCAGAACCCATGGCCGGGCATGTTCCAGACCATCTGGGGCGACCGGGACCGCTTCGTGGACACCTATTTTACCCGCTACTGCAAGGATCCCAACAGCAAGGACTGGAGAGACTGGCCCTACCTGACCGGTGACGCCGCCGTGGAGGCCGAAGACGGCTACTTTCGGATCCTGGGCCGAATCGATGATGTCATCAACGTCTCCGGGCACCGTTTGGGAACCAAGGAGATCGAATCCGCCGCACTGGTGGTGCCGGAGGTTGCCGAAGCCGCCGTTGTTCCGGTCAACCACGAAATCAAGGGCAAGGAACCGGATCTCTATGTCGCCCTCAAACCCGGATTCGAAGCCAACGACGAGATGGCCAAGACGATTTCCGATGTGGTCTGTGACCAGATCGGCAAGATTGCCAAACCGCGCAAGGTCTGGATCGTCAAGGACATGCCCAAGACCCGCTCCGGCAAGATCATGCGACGGGTGCTGGGTGCCCTGTCCAACGATCGCGATGTGGGTGACGTCATGACCCTGGCCAACCCCGAAATCGTCGAAGAGATCAAAGAGATGGTAAAAAAATAACTTCCAAACAAAACGGGCTGGATCGAAAAACGCTTTCGATCCGCCCCGAAGGAGCCATGAAAGGAGGTGATGGGTACCCTGAACGATCGGGTGAATCGATAACCTTTTGGCGGCCGATCACAACCTTCATTGACGAAAAGGCACAGGAGGAAATGTTATGGGTGGAACCACGTGGGTTTATATCATGTTGGGTCTTTATATCATCTACTGTTTTTACTGGGGGCTTAAAGGGTATTTTACGGAAAAGACCTCCTCCGGCTACGCCATCGCCGGACGGTCCATTCCCTTTTTCGCCTTCCTGCTGGCGGCAACGGCGGCATCGTTCTCGGGATGGACCTTCATCGGCCATCCGGGTCTGATCTGGCGGGACGGCCTGGCCTATGCGTTTGCATCGTTTTACGTACTGACCATTCCCATCACCGGTACTTTCTTCTCCAAACGGACCTGGCTGCTGGGCAAACGCTACGGATTCATCACGCCGGGAGATATGTACGCCTACTACTTCAACAGTGAGGCCATACGGTTTCTCGTGGTGCTGACGGCGGTACTTTACTCCGTATTTTACTCGGCGGTGCAGCTGATGGCCTCCGCCTCATTGTTCCATATCATTGCCGGCGTACCGATAACCTTCGGTGCCATCTTCATGGCCTTCATCGTGTGGTTTTATGTCTGCACGGGGGGCCTGAAGGCCAGCACCTGGGTCGGCGTGATCCAGTTCGTCCTGCTGGTGGGTGGTATCATCATCCTCGGCTTCTTCGTGATCACCTCAGAACAATTCGGCGGCTGGACCGGTTTTTCGGCGGACGTTCATAAACTGGATGCCAGGCTCCTGGAGGTGCCCCGGGTGATCCATGTCGGTTTGGGCGCCGCGCCAGGCGAATCGGCGTGGACCGCGGTGATGATCCTTACCTATATGTTCGCCCTCATGGGGATCCAGAGTTCTCCGGCCTTTACCATGTGGACCTTCGGCATCAAATCCCCCAAACCCCTGGCGTGGCAACAGGCCTTCATGTCCACCTTCGTGGTCGGATTCGCCCTTTTCTTCTTCACCGCCTTCCAGGGCATGGGTGCCAAAGTACTTGAAATGGCAGGGCACCCGGCTTTCGCGAATATCAACCAGGCCACGGTCGTTCCCGTATTGATGAAAGAGTTCCTGCCGCCCTTCATGCTGGGCGTCGTGTTCATGGGCGCCATCGCGGCGATCCACTCCACGGCAGCGCCCTATATCGGCACCGGCGGCTCTATCCTGCTTCGCGACATCTACTGGCGTTATATCCGGAAACAGGAGGCCTCCCACGCCGAGCAGATCTGGATGAACCGTGTCTTCGCCACCATCCTGACCATTCTTGCACTGACCGTCGGCATGACCTCCAAGGCGGCGCTGGTTATCCTCGGCGCACTGGCTACGGCCTTCGGGTTCGTCATGTACGTCCTGCTGGTGGGAGTCATTTGGGGCTTCAAGTTCCCGAGAGTGGGTGCGGTGCTGGGGGTACTGGTCGGCATGGTCGCCGTGTTCCTCACCTACAAAATCTGGCCGCGGCCCTTGTCCATGCACGCCGCTTTCTGGGGCACCGCCAGCGGATTGGTGGTCGCCTACATCTGCAGGGGGCTTGGCATCAAGGATGACGAAGAGACGGCCAAACGCCAGGCGGAAGTGCGTACGTTCCTGGACGACATCGATGCGCCCAGCGAATCGGGCAAGCAGTGGCGCAGTGTCATGAAGATCGCCGTGCCTGTCTGGTATTTCTTTGCCATCGGACCTGCCTGCATCCTGGGCAACAAGGCCTTCTCTTTCTCTGGATTCACCCCCCTGTGGTCCTGGCAGATCACCTGGTGGATACTGGGTATCGTGTTGATGTGGGCCCTTTGCTTCAAATCGGAAATGGCCACCACCAACGAAATCCAGATCGAGAGGGCGGAAAAGGAAACCAATATCGTTATTAAAGAAGCCTAATCAGTTAAGCTGCAAGGGAGACATCACTCATGAAAAAAGAAGATCTGTGGATGATTGGACTGGTCGTGTTTTCCATCCTGTGGACCGCATCCTTCGGATGGGGGCTGTTCGGATAGGCCGAACGGACCGCTGAATGATCCGGGCACCGGACTTTGGTCTGTTGCCGGTTCCCGGAAATCGGCACTTGACTTAGAGGGCACAGGGAGAATCCCCTCCCTGTGCCGCTCCGAAAAAAAATACCGCTGTTTCATAACCGTTGAGGAGGTCACCATGCCACTGAAACCCAAACCGGTCACTTGCGCGTGCGGCCACACCTTCACTTCCAGCCGGGACCGCAGTTGGTGCGAACGGTGCGCAAACGCCGTCTATTACCATGCGAAAGATAAAAACAAATACAAACTGAACAATATGTACATTACCGGCGTCATCGTCGCTGTGATTACTTTTTTAACCTACGTGTTTATGGAACTCATCGCCACACCGCTGCTATCTTTATAAACCGGCGGGGTTGCAGCATCCGGTTGCGGTTGATTAAACGCCTCATCATCGGTCCGCCCAATCTTACCGTGGCGCAACAACCGCTTTTTCTTTCTGTATCCCAAGCGCCTCTGGCGGGTTCGTCCGAAACCCAAAAACAGTCATCACAACGTTATATACTTGAAATCCCATAAAATCGAGGATATGGATGGTTATGGGCCACAAGATTCTGATAGTCGATGACGAGCCAAGCATCACCGTGCCATTGAAGTTCCTCATGGAGCAGAATCAGTTCGAGGTGATGGTCGTTCACAGCGGGGAAGATGCGCTTGCCGCGATTGAACATTTCGAGCCGCATTTGGTTTTGCTGGATGTCCTGCTTCCCGCAGTGGATGGGTTTCAGGTTTGCCAAAACTTAAAATCGGACCCGCGGCGAAAATCGATCAAAGTGATTTTTCTTTCCGCCATGACGCGTGACTTGGACATTGCCAAAGGAAATACCCTGGGCGCCGACGCCTACATTACCAAACCCTTTTCCAACGCCGATGTGGTCAGGCAGGTCAAAGACCTGCTTTCCAGTTGAAACTGAACAATAAATTCTGGTTGTTCGCTATCGTCTGCATGATCTTCACCACTGCCGTCGTTGTGACCCTGGCGGCACTTTTCTGGCGGCAGCTCAACCTGTCTGAACAGCAGCTGTTGATCGGCCTTTTTAAAACGCAGATTTGGTACTTCTTCAGCACCGCTGTATTCCTGTTTGCGGCCTTCGGATTTACCCTGGACTGGTTCTTCCGCTTTTACATTATTCCCCTGAATCAACTTATCGAAGAAACCCAGGTGATGAATACCGTCAACCCGGCCCATCGCCTGACGATCAACGGCGGCCGTGAGGTCAAGGCGCTGGCCGAGTTGATCAACACCTGCGGTGACCAATACGAAACCGCCAAGCACGTTATCGACCAAACCGTCGAAACGGCAAAGGCCAAGACTGAAACGGAAAAGAACATATTGGCCGCGATTATGGCCGAACTTACCCAGGGGGTGCTGATATGTGATCCGGTGGGCCGTATCTTGTTGTACAATCGGCGGGCCCAACAGGTACTGAACAAAGTCCATCGCCCAGACGGTGCAGACAGGACCGGAGAGTGGAAAGAAGCGGATCCCGACGGTTTTCTCGGCTTGCATCGCAGCATCTATTCCCTGATCGAAAAAAACCTGGTTCAGTATGCGCTCAAAGAGATCCAACGCAAACTCGACCAAAAGAAGGAGAATGTATCTTCTCACTTTGTCGTCGTTACCCGTGGGCGGCGGCAACTGCGAGTGGAGACCCTTCCCATCCTGGACGCGGACCAACGCTTTGCCGGATTCGTTCTAATCTTTTCAGATATCACCCACCAGTTGGAAGATGCCGGTCGGTTGAACCAGCGCTTAAAAAAGATGGCCAGGTCCCTTCGTTCCTCCATCGCCGCCATCCGATCGGCCGTGGATTTAATGATCCAGTTTCCCGATATGGCCGGTGACGAGAAAAAAAATTTCCTTGGAATCCTTTCCTCTGAAACACGCTCCTTGAGCCGACTGCTGGGTACCGAGTTAAATGGAACAGGCAGCTTTGCCAAGTCCCGTTGGCCGCTCTCACCGATTCTGGCCACCGATTTTATTTCAACGCTTAAAAACGAGGCGAAGCCAATTGCCGACCTGACGGTTGAGGTAGCTGAATGCGATACCCGCTGCATGATCAGGGTGGACAACTACTCTCTGGTTCTGGCCATGCAGTTTGTCCTCGATTGTCTAAAAAAAGAGTGTCAGGCGAATTGTGACCGTATTCGCTTGACCGCACCGGGCAATCTGGTACAGGTGGATCTGATATGGCAGGGAGAACCGGTAAAAATTGAAGCCCTGCGCCGCTGGAATGACCTACCATTGGCGGGATCACAGGGCGATTATCCGTTAACCTTAAAGGAGGTTCTTGCGAATCACCAGGCCGAAATCTGGCCGCATACGGAAGACCCGATCGGAGCCGAAACCTGCCTGCGGCTCTTCATCCCCATGGTTCAATCGGAAGGGCGCTCGGAGGATACCCGGACCGTCACCTTGCCGCCAAAAGGCCGGCCGGACTTTTACGACTTTGACCTGTTCAATCAGGCCGGCCAAACCCCGGAAATAGAGAATCGGATGCTGGGGGAACTGACTTATACGGTGTTCGACACGGAAACTACCGGACTGGATCCGCGTGGTGGTGATGAAATCATATCCATTGGTGCCATCCGTGTGGTCAACGGCCGCTTGCTGCATTCGGAAACAATTAATCAACTGGTAGCCCCCGGGCGGCCCGTACCCGTCGACTCCTTCAAATATCATGGTATCGATGATGGGATGCTCGAGGGAAAGCCGTCAATTGAAAAGGCGCTCTCTTTTTTTCATCGCTTCACCCAAAACACAGTGTTGGTGGCGCACAATGCCGCCTTCGACATGCGGATGCTTCAAATGAAGGAGACATTGACCGGAATTCGATTCATCAACCCGGTACTGGACACCATGCACCTGTCTGCCATTCTCCACCCGGCCCATCGTGACCACAGCCTGAACACCATTGCCCGGCGCTTGGGGGTTGTCGTTACCAAGCGGCACGACGCCCTTAGCGATGCCATCGCCACCGGCGAGGTATTCCTCAAAATGATCTCACTGCTCAATGAGCAAGGAATTCATACGCTTAAGGATGCCCGGATCGCCTCACAACGGACCTACTACGCCAGGCTCAAATATTAAACACCGATTTGTTTCGAGTTCATTAAATATTACCCCAATTGCTAAAAATGCAGAAAAGAGCCTCCGTGACGATAAAAAAACTTTTTGTCGATGCCCATATTGCGTCTCACCCCGAAACCCAACGGATTTGTCAACGGCTCGACCTGCCCGCGGAACAGGTGGATGACCCATCTTCGCTTTATCAATGGATCAACGGCGCTGCGGATCCGGTCAGTCGCGGCAAGCAGGTACTTTATCTGACCCGCAACAAAGGCGGCTTTTTAAAAGCCTGCCCGGGTACCCGCGAATACACCTGCTGTGATTACCAGATCCTGCATGTGGCTTCCTTTTGCACCATGGACTGCTCCTATTGTATCCTGCAAAGCTATTTCCATCCACCGCTGTTGCAGTTTTTCGTAAACCGTGAGGATCTCGACGCGGAACTGACCGGACTTTTCACAAGGAGAACGATCAGCCGCGTGGGAACCGGGGAGTTCACGGATAGCCTCATCTGGGAGCGCTGGAGCGACCTGACCGGTCACCTGGTCTCCCGTTTTTCAGCCCAGGAGAAGAGCGTTCTGGAGCTGAAAACAAAAACGACCAACATCGACGGGCTTAACGGTTTGGACCACCGGCGAAAATCCATTATTTCCTGGTCATTGAATACACCGGTCATCATAGCGGGTGAAGAACGACGCACGGCACCATTAGACGCTCGCTTGAGCGCAGCGGCGCGCTGCCAGCGATGGGGATATCCGCTGGCTTTTCATTTCGATCCCATGGTTATTTACGAGGGTTGTGAAGCGGATTATCGCCAGGTGGTTAAACGGCTGTTCGCGTGTATCCGGCCGGAAAATATCGTTTGGATCAGCCTGGGTACCTTTCGCTTTATGCCTTCACTCAAGCCGCTGGTTGTTCAGCGGTTTCCAGCGTCTAAAATTGTTTACGGCGAATTTATCACCGGCCTGGATCATAAAATGCGCTATTTTAAACCCCTGCGCATCGCCCTTTACCGACAGATGGTTGCTTGGATTCGGGATGCTGCACCGGATGTGACCGTCTATTTTTGTATGGAAGACGATGATGTCTGGAAAAAATGCATGGGATTTGTGCCGCCACCGGACGGTGGCCTGGGGCGGATGCTGGACAGCAGCGCCGTTAAAATTTGTGAACTGGCGCCATGAATGCTTTTGCCGGAATGACCAAGAAGAGGATCCGATCTTGCCTTGGCCTGATCACACCAATCCTTATCGCTTCGGTTATCTCCTGCGACGCCGGTGCATGGGTCATGGTCCAGTGGGTCGCCGATGGGGATACCATCATCTTACAAGACGGCCGACACGTGCGCTATATCGGAATCGATACCCCTGAAATCGATCATAAAAACCATCGGGCCGCCCCCATGGGAATTGAGGCCCGATCGGTGAACCGCCGACTGGTCGACGGGTGGCGGCTTCGGCTGGTTTACGATCGGGAAAAAACGGACCGGTACGGCAGGACCCTGGCCTATGTTTACCGCAGCGATGGACTGTTGGTGAATGAAGAGTTGTTAAAACAGGGCTACGCCCACCTCTTATATCGTTTCCCAAACAACGGAAAAGCCGAAAGACTTCTTGCCGTCCAGCGTGAGGCCATGGAAAAGGGTAGGGGGATCTGGCGTTTGCTGAGAAAGAATGAAACCCCGCCCCATGCCTATCTGGGAAACCGGCGCTCTATGCGATTTCATACCCACGATTGTTCCATGGGGAAAAAGATATCAGAAAGGAACCGGGTACGGCTGAAGAATAAATGGGTCGCATTCTGGTCCGGCTATGCACCGGCAAAAGAATGCATTCAATTTCCGCAATCCGAATTTACGCTTCCTGGGCGGCCTTGATCTGTTCGATTACTTTGTTGGCGATCTGAGCCGGCACTTCGTCGTAGCGTAAAAATTCCATGGCGTACATGCCGCGGCCACCGGTCATGGATCGCAGGTCCGGTGCATAGGTCTGGAATTCGGCCAAGGGCACCTCCGCGTTGATCACCTGGTTTTTTCCCGCAGAATCCATACCAAGCACGCGTCCCCGGCGGCTGTTCATGTCTCCCATGATGTCGCCCATATATTCATCCGGGGTGGTCACGGTCACTTTCATGACCGGCTCCAGCAATACCGGCTTGGCCTCTTCACAGGCCTTTTTATAAGCCAGAGACCCGGCCACCTTGAAGGCCATCTCCGAAGAATCCACGGCATGGTAGCTGCCGAAGTCAACGGTGGCCCGAAAATCCACGCAAGGCGCACCGATCAGGGGGCCTTTCTGACAGGCCTCCACGATGCCCTTTTCAACGGCCGGAATGTAATTTTTGGGAATGACCCCGCCCACGATGGCATCCACAAATTCGAAACCGGTACCCCGGGGCAACGGTTCCATGACGACCCAGCAATCGCCGTACTGGCCGTGGCCGCCGGATTGTTTTTTGTGCTTTCCCTGGACGCGGACTTTTTTCTTGATGGTCTCCCGGTAGGGAATTTTGGGCGTTTTGAGCAGGACTTCAACGTTGAATTTTCGTTTGAGTTTTTCGATGGTACTCTCGATATGGACCTTCCCCATGCCGGAAAGCAGGATCTCCTTGGTTTCCGCGTTGCGATCCAGCTTCAACGCCGTGTCCTCTTCCAGGAGCTTGTTCAGAGAGATGTATATTTTGTCCTCATCGCCGGTGGCTTTGGATTCCAGCGCAAATGAGATCAGCGAGGGCATGGGTTCCGCACAGGTGTAGCGGATTTTGTTGCTTTCGTCACACAGCGTATCACCGGTTTTGGTTTCTTTGAGCTTGGCCACGGCCACGATTGATCCAGGGCCGGCTTCTGTCGCCGGTTTCTGCTCTTTGCCGGCAATGGTGAGCATTTGGTTGAATCGTTCCTTGTTTTCCTTGGTCGAATTGTAGAAATTACCGTCGCTGCCGAGTTTTCCGGAAATCACCTTGAAAATGGTCAGTCGGCCGGCATAGGGATCCGCCACGGTCTTTATGACAAAGGCGGAAAAAGGGGCATCCGGGTCCGGCGCCCGTTCAATGATTTCGTCTTTGGTTGGATTCACACCTTGTTTGGGCGCGTTTTCCAGGGGCGATGGCAGGCAGGTAACCATGAAATCCATCAACAGGTCCACGCCGATATTACCGGTGGCGGAACCGCAAAGCACCGGCGCAAAGATGCGGGAAAGGGTCCCTTTTTTCAACGTGTCCCTAAGTTCCTGATTGGTAATGGTTTCGCCTTCCAGATACCGTTCGATGAGCGCATCATCGGCTTCGGCGACATTTTCGATGAGGGTTTCCCGCTCGGTCTCCACCACGTCCCGCATGTCGGCGGGGATCTCTATTTCCGTGGCCTTGCCACTGTCATCGTAGCGGTAAGCCTTCAGGCCGACCAGATCAACAATTCCGTTAAAATCCGCTTCGGCGCCGATGGGAAGCTGTAGGATAATGGGCTTGGGGGAGAGACACCGCGCCGCATCCTCGACGGTACGGGTGAAATCGGCACGCTCACGGTCCAGTTTATTGATAAAGATCGCGCAGGGCAACTTGTATTCGGATGCAAAATCAGTCACCTGTTCGGTCTGGACCTTGACGCCGTCAACGGCATCCACGAGGATCAGGGCCGTATCGGCGGCCTGCATACACAGCTTGGCATCGGAGATAAAATTCTGATCACCGGGGGTATCAATCAAACTGAGGGTATGTTTTTTCCAGGGCAGTTGAATAAAACCGCTGGAAAGACTGGTCTGGCGCTTGAGCTCTTCCGGTTCGAAATCCATCACCGTGTTGCCGTCTTCCACGCGTCCGACGCGGGTGGTCATGTCGGCCTTGTTAATCATGATTTCAGCAAGGGAGGTTTTACCCGCCCCCCCATGGGCAACCAGCGCAACATTTCTTAAGGATTCATTCATTTGGCCCACTCAAGCTCCTCTCTCCAGTTTGTTTTCTGATTAGTCGGCAGGTTTTTATTAAATCTATATTTATTAGATCGGCGAAAAAAAAAAATCAAGTTCTAAAAATTGCCGGGGGTTCGTGAGCACAACGTGGCGATCGCAGCAGGATGATGAATTCTTGGTTGCCTTTGGGGCCCAGGATGGGGGAGGGGGTTACCGATCCGCAAATCAGTGACTGCCGGGAGAAGAAAAGGCGAAGCGAATCGATAATTTCCGTATGCAGGGCAGGGTCCCTGATCACCCCCCCCTTGCCGACCCGGCCTTTGCCGGCTTCGAACTGGGGCTTAATTAAGGCCAAGATGATACCGCCCGGCTTGAGAAACCCAAGCGTCGACGGAACGACGATTTTCAGGGAGATAAACGACGTGTCGATGGTCACCAAATCGACGGGGCGGGTAATGATTGCCGGATTGATGTTTCGGATGTTGGTCCGTTCGATGACCACTACCCGTGCGTCCTGCCTCAACGACCAGGCCAGCTGACCATAGCCCACATCTACAGCAAATACCCGGGCTGCGCCGCGTTGCAGCAGGCAATCGGTAAAACCGCCCGTGGAGGCCCCCACATCGAGGCAGACCATATCCGTGCAGTCGATGCGGTTTGCTTTCAGGGCCGCTTCCAATTTAAGCCCGCCCCGACTCACATAGGGCAGATCACCGCCTCTGACGGTAATCTGAATCTCTTCGGGGAACCGGGCGCCGGGCTTGTCGCAAGGGATGTGGTCGACCAACACCCGGCCGGCCATGATCAGGGCTTTGGCCCGCTCCCGGCTCCGGCAGCGCTTCTTTTCAACTAGCAGTGTGTCGATGCGCTTTTTGATGACCATGAAACCGTTTCCGGGTTAGCAATTTAACGTCGGGTATCGGCGATAAAAAATCCGGCAAGCCGAAATGATGGTATTACCTGGCCCCCTGCTCCCCTTGCCCTTTTGGGACCTTCATGTCGAGAGCAGCCCGGACGATAGCCTTCGCATCCACCTGATATTTTTCGCGCAACAGATCCTGCGGACCGTGCTCCACAAAATGATCCTCGATCCCCAGCCGTTTGACAATGACATCATTGATCCCAGCATCGCTCAGCAATTCGAGGATCGCACTGCCGAATCCGCCTTGAATGGTATTTTCCTCAACGGTAATGATGTGGCGGATCTTGCCGGCCTGGGAAATGATCAGTTCACGATCCAACGGCTTGATGAATCGGGCATTGACCACCGTTGCCCGGATACGATGGTTTTCCACTAACAGGGCGGCGGCACGGACTGCTTCGTTCACCTCACGTCCTACGGCAAGGATCAGGATGTCGTCGCCATGGCTTAGAATCTCAGCCCGGCCGATGGGAATGATGCGAAAGGATGCGTCCGGATCCACGCCGGTTCCCCGACCCCGCGGGTATCGCAGGGCGATGGGACCGTCGTGAACCATGGCGGTGGCCAGCATGTGGCACAATTCGTTTTCGTCTTTCGGGGCCATGACCACCATGTTGGGGATGGTTCTCATAAAGGAGATGTCGAAAAGACCGTGATGGGTGGGGCCGTCCTCGCCTACGATTCCCCCACGATCCAGCGCAAACACCACCGGCAGATTTTCGATGCAGACGTCGTGGATGATCTGATCGTAGGCGCGTTGAAGAAAGGTGGAGTAGATGGCCACCACCGGACGGAATCCTTCGGTAGCCATGCCGGCGGCAAAAGTGACGCCGTGCTGTTCGGCAATGCCCACATCGAAAAATCGGTCCGGATAGGCCTTTGAGAAGGGAACCAGTCCTGTCCCTTCCGGCATGGCGGCGGTAACGGCGATGATTTTGTCGTTGGTTTCGGCCAACGATACCATGGCTTTTCCGAAAACCTCGGTGTAACTGGGTACATTGGAAGACGCCTTGCGGCATACGCCCGTATCCACGTCAAAGGAGCCGACACCATGGAAATAAACGGGATTCTGTTCCGCCTTCCGGTATCCCTTGCCTTTTTTGGTAATTACGTGGAGAAAGACCGGCTCATCCATTTTCTTTATATTTTTCAATATATCGATTAAATGACCGAGATTGTGACCATCGATGGGGCCGAAATACTCGAAGTTGAACGCTTCGAACAGCATTCCCGGTGTCACGAATGTCTTGAAGGATTCTTCACTGCGTTTGGCCAGTTGGTAAACATTTTCGCCGATGCGGGGCAGCGATTTGAGAAACTCGCCGAACTCCTTGCGCATCATCTGAAGCTTGGATGCGGAGAAGGTTCGGCTGAGCAGCGAGGAGAGGGCACCGACATTATGGGAAATGGACATCTCATTATCGTTCAAGATAACGATCAGATCCTTGTCCTTGTGGGTGTCGCCCGTCTGGTTCAGCCCTTCGAAAGCCAAGCCGGCCGTAAGCGAGCCGTCCCCGATAACCGCCACCACCTTGTTGGCGGCCCGCTTAAGCCGTTTGGCGCAAGCGATGCCCAAGCCGGCGGAGATAGATGTGCTGCTGTGTCCGGTGGTAAAGGAGTCGTACGGACTCTCGCTACGTTTGGTGAAGCCGGAGAGGCCGCCGTGGCGGCGCAGGGTCGAAAATTGTTCACGGCGACCGGTGAGCAGTTTGTGGGCGTAAGCCTGGTGGCCCACATCCCACAGGATCTTGTCCGTCGGTGTATCGAAAACATAGTGAAGGGCAATGCCCAGTTCAACAGCGCCGAGACTGGAGGCCAGGTGACCGCCGGAGGTGGATACCACATCCACGATGGTTTTACGGATCTCCTTTGCCAGATCGGGAAGTTGTGATCGCTTCAGTTTTTTCAGATCATGGGGTGAGTTTATTTTTTCGAGCAGATTCGAAGATTGGCGCAAGGTTCCAGCTCCCTTCTTGGCCGAAAGATGCCTTTTGTGGATAGACATAAATTATCGGTTCCTTTCAATGACATAATGCGCAATGGCACGAAGGGGATCGGCGTTATTACCAAAAGTGTCAAGTGTCTCCAATGCATTGTTTACCAGCTGGCCGGCCAGCGTCTCGGCACCGCTAAGCCCCCGCAGCGACGGGTAGGTGTTTTTCCCGCGGATCCGGTCCGTGCCGATGGCCTTGCCCAACCGCTGGGGGTCACCTTTGACGTTGAGGATGTCGTCGGCCACTTGAAACGCCAGGCCGATATGTTTCGCATAGGCGTGCAGTGCCTGCTGTTGAGGCTTTGACGCCCCTGATAGGATCGCCCCTGACCCCACGGAGACCTCAATCATTCTACCTGTTTTAAGCCGGTGGAGGGATTCCAGTTCAGTTTCCGAGATGACCGTTCCCTCAAGGGTCATATCCCGCATCTGTCCTTCGATCATTCCGGTGAATCCGGCGGCCGAAGCAACCTGGGCGATCACCGACAACCACCTTTTTTGATCCTCTGATGCGCAACGACTGCCGGCGGTTGCCAGGATTTCGAAAGCCAACGTCAGCAGCGCATCGCCGGCAAGGATCGCCGTGGCTTCATCAAACTGAACATGACAGGTGGGCTTGCCGCGTCTTTTTTGGTCATCGTCCATTGCCGGCAGGTCGTCATGAATCAGCGAATAAGTATGGATCAATTCCAGGGCACAGGCCGGGGGAAGCACGGTCTCCCGGCTGCCGCCAACGGTTTCTGCGGCGGCTATGCACAACACGGGACGCAGTCGTTTGCCACCGGCCATGACGGAATAGGCCATGGCACGGGAAATGTGGGTGGCCGGCGATGGGCCGCCCAGGTAGTGTTGCAGCGTTTCGTCCACCTGAGTGCGCACGTTGTGCAGGTATGAATTCAGATCGAACATAATACGTCTCATTTACACGTCGGCGTCAAACGGTTTTTCTTGGGGCCGGCCCGATTCATCTGCCATCAACAAGTTTACCCGCTTTTCGGCTTCATCGAGTGTCTCCGAACAATACCGTGATAGTTGGATACCGACTTCGAATTTTTGCAGCGCCTTTTCCAACGACAGGTCGCCGGATTCAAGTGCCTTGACGATTTTTTCGAGATCGTTGATGGCTTTTTCGAAACTCGGTTTTGCCTTGGTTGCCATGGGAGTCAATTTGTCCTTTGCATGTTGGTTGCCCATTTAGGAGATTGAAAGGAACATTGGATGTTCATTTCTCCAAACCGCTTCGGTCCGATTCTATTTCCCGTTCGGTTACGGTAACGGTCAATTCACCCTTACCCAATAAGATGTGTAGGGATTGATCGATTTGGACATTTTTGGCGCTGCGAACGATGGCGCCATCGGACCGTGTGCGGGTGATGCTGTATCCGCGCTGCAAAATGGCCATGGGGTTGAGCGCATCGAGCATGGAAACATTTCCGGCGACAGCCGTCCTGCCTTCACGAACAATCTGGTGCATGCAGGCGACCATCGTGTGTTGGCGCCCGATCAGATGCGCCTTTAATGTGGTCACCATATTGGCCGGCGACAGGTGGTTCAGCATGTTTTGGTTATAGGTCATGCGCTCTTTTTTCCGCACCATGCCGTCCTTTATTGTTGATGTCAGGCGCATAAAATAATCGTCAAGCCGTAATCGCATGTCCTGGAGCCGGCGTTGGGGATGAACGATTCGACTGGACAAACCGACGAGATTATTATTTAACAATTTCAAAGTAATGTTTGTCATTCTATAAAGCTTTTGATTAAGTTCAACAAGTCGCTGTTGGAGTTCATTTTTGTCTGGGATCACGATCTCTGCGGCGGCGGACGGCGTTGGCGTCCGAAGATCGGCGACGAAATCGGCGATGGTGAAATCCGTCTCGTGACCAACGGCGGAAACCACCGGTATGCCGGACGCATGGATGGCACGGGCAACCTGTTCGTCGTTAAAGGCGCAGAGGTCCTCGATGGAGCCGCCGCCGCGGGCCAGAACGATGACATCGGTGGCTCCCAGGTCATTGAGCATGCGGATGGCATGGATGATTTCGCCGGGTGAACGTTCACCCTGCACGCTAACCGGAACCACCTCCAGCGGTAAGTTGGCGAAGCGCCGATGGGCCACCTTGATGAAATCTCGAATGGCCGCACCGGTCGGGGAAGTCACGATGCTGATTTTTTTTGGTAACACCGGAAGCGGTATTTTGTTCCGGGCATCGAACAAACCCTCGTCGGAAAGCTTTTGTTTCAGTTTTTCAAAGGCAACTTGCAGGCCGCCGATTCCTTTCGGCTCCATGTATTCGAAGATGACCTGGTAGGCGCCTCGCGGCTCGTAGACGCCGATGCGGCCAAGACCGATGACGGCAAGCCCGTTTTCGGGTTTGAATTTGAGGGAATTGGCCTGGGTGCGGAACATCACGGCGCCGATTTGCGCCCGAGAATCTTTTAAAGTAAAATAGCAATGGCCGGAAGATGGAACCTTGAAGTTTGATATTTCTCCGGATATCCATATGAAAGGAAATGATTCTTCAAGTAATCGTTTAATTTTTTTATTCAGTTCAGTGACTTCGTAGATATGCCGTGGAGAATGTGCAGCGGGTGCGCTATTTATATTCATAGGGCAATTTTGAGTGATCCGTTCCGAAGCAAAATGAACCGCAATCGTTTCGCAACGTCCGATAAGATATATTATGTCAAATCATAAAACCGTCTAACATTCGGTCCTTGCACTATTTTTCTTCCGGCCGTGTTTAATGATAATATCCCGAACGGCCGGTACCACGTATAGATTTTCGTGAGGCAGATCAAAAAGTGACTGTGCCAATACCGTTGTCTTTTTATGCAAAGTGATATTTTTATCAATGATACAGTGTAATTCACCTTTAATGAGGCAGCATCCGCTTTTCACCGGTATTCCGCTGGCGCGAAAGCTCTGTTCGGACACGGTTACACCGAGTCTTTCAGCAAGATCCTTAAGGTCCTGATAAATCTGTTCAGGTTTCATGGCACGATACCCTAAAAAAAACCGATCCGCCGTTCATATCAGCTTTATGCTTGAAAATAAAGCAGCCTGTGTTATATTTCAGGCGTATCCGAAAGTGATCGAAAACGATTCAAATCATTAACATACGGAGGTATCCGATGCAGTCGATTCCGATGGAAAGAGCCCAGGCACAAGTTCAAGTCAATACTTTTGTGAGAAGCGTATACAACTGGATGGCAATCGGTCTGGCGTTGACCGGGGCGGTGGCTTGGTTCGTGGCAAACAACGAACCTGTCTTGCGCTTTGTTTACCAGGCGCGTTGGATCTTTTTTATCGGCGAATTGGCCTTGGTTTTCATGCTTGCCGGCCGAATTCAAAAGATGCAGGCATCGACCGCCACCGGCATGTTCATGTTTTATGCGGCCTTGAATGGCGCAACCATGTCATTCATTTTTCTCGCGTACACCATGTCGTCCATTGCCTCCACCTTTTTTATCTGTGCCGGAACCTTTTCCGTTTGCAGCGTCTTCGGCTGGGTGACCAAACGCGACCTGACCGGTCTGGGCAGCTTCATGTTTATGGGGTTGATCGGTATCATCATTGCGTCCATCGTTAATATTTTCCTGAAAAGCCCCGTCATGCAGATGATTATCAGTTATATCGGCGTGCTGGTTTTCACCGGGTTGACTGCTTACGACACCCAGAAGCTTAAAAACATGGCCGTTTCCCAACCGGTCGGGCTGGATGCGGCAGTGGTCCGAAAAGGCGCAATCATTGGCGCCTTGACCCTCTACCTGGATTTCATTCTGATGTTCCAATACCTGCTGATGATTTTCGGCGGAAGCCGCGACTAAATAAAAAATCCCCTGGATGAAAAACGACTCATCCGGGGGATTTTTTATTTTTTAATTATGGGTATATGCCCTCTATGCCGGGCCGGCCTTATCCCAATTCCCTTTCAACCACCGCCGCAATCTGTCGGCACAAGGCCTTGGTTTCCTGCACGGTGGGTCCTTCCACCATCACGCGGCATTGTGGCTGGGTACCCGAATAACGAACCAGCACTCGGCCTTGGACACCCAGTTTCTTTTCAACGGTGTCAATTTCCCGCATGACTTCACCGATGGTATCAATTTCCGGTTTCGATTTGACATTCACGTTGATCAGGCACTGGGGATATACGGTCATTACCGTCGCCAGGTCGGACAACGTTCTGCCCGATGATCGCATGGCTTCCAAAAGTTTCAAGGCTGCCAGCATGCCGTCTCCCGTCGTATGGTGGTTTAAAAAGATCATGTGTCCGGAATCTTCGCCACCCAAAACAGCATCGACCTTGCGCATCGCTTCCATGACACAGCGGTCGCCGACCTTGGCTTTGATGTGAGCGATCCCCATTTTCTTAAGTGCCATGCCAAAGCCCATGTTACTCATGACCGTAGTAACAACCACCGGGTTGGCCAGCTGCCCTTTTTCTTGCATATCTCGGGCACAGATGGCCATCACTTGATCTCCGGAAAGTACCGTTCCTTTTTCATCCACCGCAATCAATCGATCGGCGTCTCCATCGAAGGCCAAACCCAAGTCGGCGTTTTCAGCCAAGACCATCTTGGCCAGCGCACCCGGATGCTGGGACCCGCAGTTGTCGTTAATATTGATTCCGTCCGGCTTGCAAAAAACGGTTTTCACCGTTGCGTCATGTTTTTCGAAAAGCAGCGGTGCGATCACACTCGCGGCACCATTGGAACAGTCGACGACAAGCTTCATCCCAGCGAGAGAGGCGCCGGTGGAGAGGTTATTTTGCAAAAACCGGCGATAGCGGTCCCGGGCATCATCGATGTGGTGAATCGTACCAACGTGTTTGAGTGTCGTGCTTTTTTTGTAAAGCGAATCATGATCTTCAATCAGTTGTTCAATGGAATGCTCGGCCTCATCGGAGAGCTTGTGTCCATCACTTTTAAATAGCTTGATGCCGTTGTCGTAAAATGGATTGTGAGAGGCGGAAATCATGATGCCGGCATCAAATCCGTTGGTTGAAGTCAAGTATGCCACCCCCGGTGTGGGAATAACACCGGCCAGACAAACATCTTTTCCCATGGAGCAGATGCCGGCGGAAAGCGCGCTGACGAGCATGTCCCCTGAAATGCGTGTATCCCGGCCGATTAAAAAGCGGCCGGAGACATGCCTCTCGCCATCGAAAAAAGCAGCAATGGCCCTTCCCGCTTTCAGAGCAGTTTCGCAATCCAACGGGTATTGGTTGGCGATGCCTCTGATACCGTCAGTTCCAAATAATTTGCCCACTATGCGTCCCCTGCTTGTTAACTTCCAAATAACCAGACTCCAAGGCCCTTAGGGCTCGCGCAAAAATAACTTCACATTTTCGCATCTCAGCTTCAGCCCATCTTTGGCTGATACCTCACTCTCAAAACCCACGAAATAGCTCGCTATTCCTGTGGTTTTGCTCTCTCGGATCAGCCA
>Ga0209633_10000700_pt1 | contig 37855 bp, 28 predicted proteins | sample Cruoilmetagenom1_FD_187290 | JGI IMG/M metagenome (GOLD analysis project Ga0209633, IMG submission 187290) | Oil polluted marine microbial communities from Coal Oil Point, Santa Barbara, California, USA - Sample 1 (SPAdes) (version 2) | ecosystem: Environmental > Aquatic > Marine > Oil seeps ...
TCCGATCTATATTCTTTGATGATTATGCAAATTCACTTATTATTGGAAATATGATGCGACCAATAACGGATAAGCTAAAAATTTCTAGAGAAAAATTGGCTTACATTGTTGATTCAACTGCTGCACCAATTGCAAGTTTAGTAATAATTAGCACTTGGATTGGTTATGAACTTGGTTTAATTGGAGAAGGGCTTAAGGCTATTGGTTCCTCGCAAAACCCTTACGAAGTTTTTATACAAACTTTACCTTATAGATTTTATCCAATAGCAGCTATATTTTTTGTTTTTATCACTTCATATTTGCAAAGAGATTTTGGTCCAATGTATAAAGCTGAAGCAAAAGCCAGACAGTTTGGTATTAAAGATTATGAAAATGAAAAATCTGAAGAGATACTGAAAGATGCTGGATTTGAAAATAATAATGCCAAATGGTATAATGGTGCAATTCCAATATTAATAATTTTATTTGGTACGATTGCCGGATTATTCTATACTGGCATAATGTCATTGGAAGCTTCTGGGATTTCAAATTATGGAGTTCAAGAAATTATAAGTAATTCAGATTCTTATAAATCACTTTTGTGGGCAAGCTTGATTGCTGGTCTGGTGGCTGTATTATTAACTGTAACGCAAAAGATTAAGAAGTTAGAAGAAACTATAAAGTCATGGCATTCGGGTGTTCAAACCATGTTGATTGCAGTTATCATTCTTGTTCTTGCTTGGGGAATAAGTTCTATCACTAAAGAAATGAAAACTGCTGACTATGTAATTTCAATACTTAGTGATAGTTTAAACCCTCATTTTTTGCCAGCATTAGTTTTTATCGCTGCGGGTTTAATTAGTTTTGCTACCGGAACAAGTTGGGGAACAATGGCAATAGTAATGCCGATAGTAATTCCAATGGCTGCAACAATTTCTAGCTCTGAAGGACTATTACAAGCAGATACAAATTTAATTATTGTTGGAGTTATTAGTTCCGTACTTGCCGGTTCTGTTTGGGGAGATCATTGCTCGCCAATTGCAGATACAACAATTTTAAGTTCAATGGCATCAAAGTGCAATCATATTGATCACGTTAAAACACAACTTCCTTATTCTATTCTTGTAGGTTCCGTAAGCTTAATTTTAGGTGACTTGCTAACTGCGTTTGGGTTTAGCCCTTATATTGCTATTCTACTTATTTTTACTGTACTAGTTGGGTTCTTGTTCTTGTTTGGAAAGAAAGTGGGGAGTTAAAAAATTCCACTAAATGACAAACATTAAAAGTTCGAGGTTTTAAAAAATACATTAGAATTTATAGTTCACTTTAATATTAGAATCTGTTAAAAACTTTATCATCATTTCTTCTGATTGAAAAAAAGATTTAACATCATTAATATCAGACAATGTTCCTTTGCGTAGCTTTAATAAATCTTTAGCATTGGAGTATTCCCAATCATTTATTTTACTCACCAATTTAGCTTTTACCGGGTTTGCAATAATATATTTGATAACCCAAATTAAATAGTTCTCATCAGTAATTAGTTTACTCTTAGTTTTACTCTCAAACAGTGTACCACTTCTACTATATTTTTTATTAATCGATTTTACATAGGAGTTTAATAAGGCTGAAATGAAATTGGAAATAGTTAATTTTTCGGTTTTTTGTTTAACGAAAATATGAAAGTGATTTGGCATTAGACAATAGGAAAGTATTTCAATCTGATACTTATTTTTATAATGTTTCATTCTTTTTAAGAAATAGAGATAACTTTCTCTATCAAAAAATATTTGATTTTGATTTACTCCTCTATTGTAAAGATGATGATATGTGTTTTTATGGAAGTTTCTTTCTTTGTTCACATTGTTCTCTAAATTTTAACTTTTCTTCAAACCTCCGAGGTTTATAAGACTCGATGAGATTAAATTTTACAGTTTATACGAATTATATTATATATTCAAAAATATTATTAAAACCTCGGAGGTTTTTATTTCTTATTTTTATAAAACTCTTCAATAACTTTTGCTTTTGCTAAACCAATAACTTTGCTTAGTTCAAGAATATCTGCTTTTTTAATTTCATTCACACTTCTAAAATGAAGTAATAATTTTTCAGCTAGTTTTTGCCCAATCCCATCAATATCTGTCAGTTCTGTTTTTATTGTTCTGCCATCTCGTCTAAGTCTGTGGAATGTAATTGCAAAGCGATGTGCTTCATCCCTTAAATGTTGAAGTAGTTTTAAGCTTGATGAAGTTTTAGGAATTGTTTGAGATTCTGAAACTTCTGGGAAGAAAACTTCTTCTAATCTTTTTGCAAGTCCTATTATTTGATATTTCTTAAATCCTAGATTATCCAAAATTTCTATTGCACTCGAAAGTTGACCTTTTCCGCCATCAACCATTATTAAATCTGCTAAAGCCTCATTGTTTTCTTTAGCCTTGCTATAGCGTCGTTCTATCACTTCTTGCATACTTGCAAAGTCGTTTGGTCCATCAACACTTTTGATAATATATTTCCGGTATAATGATTTTTTAGGTTTACCATCAACAAAAACAACCATACTTGCAACTGTGTCTGTTCCCTGTAAATTAGAAATATCAAAGCATTCAATTTTTCTTGGAAGGGAAGTTAATCGCAAATCTCTTTTTAGCGATGAAAGAACATACGGCAAATTCCCGTCTTTTTTCATTCTCTGTAGCTGAATATCTTTAAGCTGTAGAATAGCATTTTGTTTACACATAAATAAAAGTGATTTAGCATCACTTTGAATTTTGGGAATTACAAAACTAACTTTTCTATCTGCTCTTGAGTTTAGCCATTCCAAAAGTGTTTCATCATCAAAAGGTGTGGCTTCTAATATTATTGATTTTGGAACTTCTACAAATTCGCCATAATAAAATTTTAGTGCAGCATTATAAATTTTGTTCAAATCTTCATCAACTTCTACGCTAAGTTTTAACTGGCGTTTCCCAACAAGCCTTCCAGAACGAATATTTAGAACCGTACATGCTGCGTCTTTAGCCTCTACAGCAACACTTATAATATCTTTGTCATCAAAATCATTTGTTACAACTTTTTGTTTAGAGGAATAAACGTTTAGCTCATCAATTTTATCTCTTAGCTGAGCAGCTTTTTCAAAATTTAAATCTTTGCTAGCGTCATCCATTTCAATTTTTAATTCATCAATTAAGTCGCTGGTTTTACCTTTTAAAACTTTTATAACTTGATTAACCATTTTACCATATTCCACAACCGAAACTAATCCTTCGCAAGGTCCATCACATTTTTTTATGTGATAATCTAAACAAACTTTAATTTTTTGCTTTTTAATCACTTCATCATCAATAAAATAAGTACAGCTACGAATTTTAAATATCTTATTGATCATCCGCAAAGACGTTCTCATTTGTTTTACGTTAGTATATGGGCCAAAATATTTTGAACCGTCTCTAACTATATCGCGTGTATAAAAAATTTGTGGATATGGCTCTTTAGTAACTCTAATGTATGGATAAGTTTTATCGTCTTTAAGATTTACATTGTAACGTGGCTTGTGCTTCTTAATTAAATTGTTTTCAAGTACAAGAGCTTCAATTTCATTTTCGGTTGCAATTATTTCAAAATCAATAATTTTTTCAACTAATGCTTTTGTTTTGGGCGAATCAACTTTTGAACGAAAGTATGAACGAACTCGACTTCGTAAATTTTTAGCTTTGCCAATGTAAATTATCTTATTGTTTTTATTTAGGAATTGATAGATACCTGGGAGAGCCGGAATGGCATCAACTTTTATTTTTAAATTCTCATTCATTATCTAAAATATAGGTGAGTATTTTGGGAAAGACAAATTTGCAATAGGATAATTTATGGAATTGCTGTAATATTATATAACGTGCCAGGCACTTCTATCAGTTGAAAAAGTGCCTGGCACGTTTAATTTAGTATAAAAATTAGAATTATTTCTTCTTCTCAAATTTATAGCTTTTAGGAATTACAACAATTCCAGTTTCTGTAACTTTAAATCTTTTTTTATCAATTTCAGTATCAAACCCAATTTCTTCATATTCAGGAATGTGTACATTTTTATCAATTATTGCTCTGCGTATTTTGGCGTATCGTCCAATATTACAATGATCCATTATTATAGAATCTGTTATGTAACTATAACTATTAACTCTAACATTTGGTCCAAGAATTGAGCGCTCCACTAAACCACCAGAAATTATAGTTCCATCTGTAATCAAAGAACTAACAGCTCTACCAACTCTTTCTCCTTCGTGAGATAAAGTTTTTGCTGGAGGATATTGATGTTGTTTAGTTCTAAGAGGCCAAGCTGCATCGTATAAATTAAATTCCGGATTAACTTTTATTAAATCCATGCTGGCAGTATAGTAACTATCAATAGTTCCAACATCAACCCAATAAGGAGGTGTGTCTTCTCTATCTTCATCTTCAAATCTAAAAGCTCTTACCTTATGATGTTTATCAACCATATAAGGAATAACGTGTTTTCCAAAATCCAAATTAGGAATTTTCTTTTCAGTTAAAATTTTTAATGCTTCTCGTAAAGCATCAACATTGAAAATATAAATTCCCATATTTGCAAAAGAGAAACCTTCTTTGCCAGGAATTTCTGGTGGGTCTTCTGGTTTTTCAATAAAGGATAATACATTATAATCTTCATCTATTTCAATTATCCCAAATCTTTTAGCTTTCTCCTTTTCAACAATTATGTTGCCAATGGAAAGGTCTGCCTTTTTTTCAATGTGGTACTGAAGCATTTTAAGGTAATCCATTTTATAAATGTGATCGCCAGATAAAATAACAACCCAACTATATCTTTGTGGTTTAATTAAATTTAGATTTTGGTAAATCGCATCAGCAGTTCCTTGATACCACTCATCCCCGGTTTTTTGCTGCGGCGGAATTGAATAAATAAATTCCCCCAATTCAGGATTAAAAATATTCCATGCTTCGTATATGTGCTGGTTAAGAGAATCGGATTTGTATTGAGTTAAAACATAAATTTTTCTGAAACCGGAGTTCAAACAATTGGAAAGGGCAAAGTCAATAATTCTGTACTTTCCACCAAATGGAACGGAAGGTTTTGTTCTCATACTCGTTAAAGGTTCAAGTCTTTGTCCTTGTCCACCAGCCAATACCATTGTTAATGTTTCTCTTTGAAGTGCGGACCCTGTAAATGCCATAGTTTGCTCTTATTATTTTGATAAGAATATTTTTATATGTTATTCGTATAATTACTGATTGTTTTTTAGAATATATCTAAATACAAATGAGACAAAGTTATACTATATAATTACTTTTTTTATTCAAGAAAGTCAAGAAAAAATAAATGTGATTTACTGATATATAAATGTTTACACTAATAAAGTTAATAAAACGTTTCTCAAAAAAATGAAAGGTAAGTTCTCAAAAATCTAGAGATGAAAAACTAAAATAATTTGTAGATTTGTTTATCTAAAAAAAGGATTTTTAATAGAAAAGAAAAATTTGTCATTCCGAAATGAGCTTATTTTCAGCGATTGAGAAATTCTTCTGTAACAATTTTGTGTAAAATCTCTTTTCTCCTACTTAGTTATGCTAAAACTAAAGTGGTTTTCGGAAAAATATTATTATTGTGTTTTTAACTTTGTCATTCTGAATGAGACGCTTTTTGTTGAAATGAAGAATCTCATAACTATTATTGTTCGAGATATTTCAGTCGTTCAAAAAACAAACTTCTTCAATATGACAACTTTAAAATTCGAGAACCAATTTGCTTTAGATATACAACAGAAAAATGGTTGGAGATGAAACTTTAAAAATAAATTAAGAGAACATATTGGCAACTTTTTTTGTGTCTGATTTGCACTTTGGTTTACTTTCACCCGCTGAAGAAAACGAACGTGAACGAAAATTTGTTAAGTTTTTGGAATTTGCCAAAAATGAAGCCGATCAAGTATATATACTTGGTGACTTATTTGATTATTGGTTTGAATATAAAAGAGTAATTCAAAAAGGATATTTTAGAACTTTTACTGCTTTGCAAAACTTAACGGAAGCTGGTGTTGAGGTTCACTATTTAATTGGTAATCATGATTTTATGCACAGAGATTTTTTTGAAAAAGAAATTGGAGCAAAAGTTTACGAAGAAGCAATTAAAATTGAATTGGATGGAAAAAAAATGTTTCTTGCTCATGGTGATGGTTTAGTTGAAAATGATCTTGGATATAAAATCCTAAAAAAAATTCTAAGGAACAAAACCATTCAAAGGTTGTATTCAATACTTCATCCTAATTTTGGGATTTGGCTTGGTAGTACTTCAAGTAAAAAAAGTAGAGATTACACTACTGAAAAATCTTACGGTGAAACTGATGGACTTTTTGAAACCGCAAAAAAGAAAATTGATTTGGGTTATGACTATGTTTTATTTGGACATTCGCATATTAGACGTGAAGAAAAATATAAAAATGGCAAATATATTAATCTAGGAACTTGGCTTTCAAAACCTTGTTATGGTAAATTGGAAGACGGAAAATTTGAGATCATTGATTGGAATTCTAAATGACAGAAGAAACTAAAAAAGAAAATAATGCCACCGAAAATAAAGCAATGCTTTTTCTAAAAAATAAGATTTTTCAAAGATCAATTTTAGGGATTTTTATTCTTCTGTTTTTTGTTGGTGGATACTTCTTTTATCAACATATTGTTTCTGGTTTACCATCTTTGGAACAACTTGAAAATCCTCAACAAAGTCTTGCAACAAATGTAATTAGTGCCGATGGTAAAGTAATTGGTTCATTTTTTAGACAGAACAGAAGAGAAGTAGATATTGATAGTATTCCTTCTTTTGTAATTGAAGCTTTAGTAGCAACTGAAGATAGAAAATATTTTGATCATTGGGGAGTTGATCTTCAGAGATTTGTTAAGGCAATGATTAAAACTGTTTTTCTTGGAAAGAAAGAAGGAGCAAGTACAATAACTCAACAGCTTGCAAAAAATTTATACGATTTAAAAGTTGCTCGTGAAAATTTATTTCAAACTGGAGTTAGGAAAATAAGGGAATGGTTTACTTCTGTTCAAATTGAACAAACTTATACCAAAAGAGAAATTTTAGAAATGTATCTCAATACATCTTTCTTTGGAAACAGAGCATACGGAATTGAGATGGCAGCACAAAATTATTTTGGTAAAAGTGCGAAAGATCTAAAACTGACAGAAGCTGCAGTATTTATTGCCTTACTAAAATCTCATGTTTATTATAATCCAATCAGAAGACCTGAAAGATCTTTACAAAGAAGAAATGTAGTGATGTATAATATGAGAGAGGTTGGATTTCTTACTGATGAAGAGTATCAAAAATTAAAATTAGAACCAATAGAGCTTGCTGAAAAAACTGCTAACGCTGGAATGCAAAGTACAATTGCGCCACATTTTGTTGAACACATTAGACGAAAACTGCAAAGGATGTCTTCAAAATATGGATTTAATATTTATGAAGATGGACTTAAAGTTTACACTACATTAGACACAAGAATGCAGACAGTTGCTAATAAAGTTACACATGAGCATTTGGATGAATTTCAAAAATTATTTGATAAAAGATGGAGCTGGAGAAAGAATCGTGATACTCTAAAATATATTATTGATGGTGCAATAAAGAAAAATGAGAAATATAAAAAAGCTGATAGAGACGAGAAGAAAAAATTATATCAAATATTAAAAAAAGATCAAAATTTTATTGATTCGGTTAAACATGATGCAACTCAAATTCAAGTTGCGTTTGTAGCTTTGGATGTTACTGGTGGAGAAATAAAGGCAATGATTGGTGGTCGTGAAAAAGAATTTAGTCATGGACTTAACCACGTAACGCAAGTTATACGGCAACCCGGTTCTTCATTTAAACCAATAATTTATACAGCTGCTTTAGAAAATGGACTTTACCCGGCTTATCCATTACTTAATCAAGAATTTGAATATGGTGAAGATAATTGGAATCCGCATAACTTTGATAAAACAACAAGTGGATTTTTAACTCTGAGAGATGGACTAAAACACTCGGTAAATTTAATTGCTGCAAGACTTTTAATTGAAGATCATATTAGACTGCGAGATGTTGGAAATCTTGCAAAAAGATTAGGTATAAAAACTCAGTTACATTTAGTTCCGTCTATTGCTCTTGGAACCTCTGAAATAACTCCGCTTGAGTTAACCTCTGTTTATGCTACTTTTGCAAATAAAGGAATATATAACGAACCTATGACAATTCTTAGAATTGAAGATAAAGACGGAATTGTATTAGAGCAATTCTTTTCACAATCGAAAGATGCAATTTCTGAAGATGTAGCTTTTTTAATAACAAATATGTTGGAAACAGTTATTAAAGAGGGTTCTGGTTTAAGAACAAGATCCATGTATAATTTTTACAGACCGGCCGCTGGAAAAACTGGAACAACTCAAGATTATGGTGACGCTTGGTTTATGGGATTTACTCCACAAATAGCAGCCGGAGCTTGGGTTGGATTCGATGATAGAAGAGTAACTTTTACTGGCAGTTACGGACAAGGTGCACATGCAGCAAATCCTATTTGGTCTAAGTTTATGAAAGGTGTTTACGATACTTTAGATTTCCCTTTAGAGTCTTTTGAACTGCCTACTAGTGGAAATGTTGTCTCGGTAAAATTTTGTAAAGAATCTATATATGAGTACGGAGTTCCAAAATTATATTCTGAAGATTGTTCATCTGGAGAAGTTGAAGACTATATACTGATGAAAGATTTACCAAGTAGTTTTAATGCTGAAAGAGATTCCAAAGCAAATATTTATACAAAGTACTTTAAGCCTGATAGTCTTGCCCACGAAGCACTAGAAATTAGTGAAACTAAGTGGGACAGTATTAAAAATGCGAATTAGAGAGAATATTTTGTTTTAATAATCAATTGGTTAAATTAAAATATGAAAGTAAAATCAATAAGCATTAAGAATTTTAAATCTATAAAAGAAGCTATTTTAGATTTAAGAAATATTAATTTATTAATCGGTCCTAACGGTGTTGGAAAATCAAATTTCATCCAATTTTTTAATTTACTTAACAATATTGTTAATCAAAATCTACAAAATTATATTACGGAAAAAGGAGGAGCAGATAATTTCCTTTTTTTTGGAAGGAAACATTCGGAATCATTAAAGGGCAATATTTCATTTGGAATAAATCATTATGGGTTTGTATTAAAATCAACCTCAGAAAATAATTTTTATTTTGAGAATGAAATTACAACTCATCATAATCAATTTCATGGAAGTATGACCCATTCGGAATCATCTGATGGTAATAGAGAAACAAATCTAATTAACCAACATCAAAATACTAATGAAGAGAGTATAGTTTCTTATATTCTAAGAGCACTACTCTCTTGGAAAGTTTATCATTTCCATGATACAAGCAGTACTTCAAAAATTAAACAAGAATCAAATCTAAATGACAATCGTAGTTTAAGAACAGATGCTTCTAACTTAGCATCCTTCCTTTATTTGCTTAAAGAACAACACTATGAGTATTTTAATAGAATTGAAAATACAATAAAATTAATTGCCCCATTTTTTGAAAAATTTCAATTGGAACCACTTGAATTAAATAAAGAAAAAATAAAATTAGAATGGAAACATATAAATTCAGACCAATACTTTAATGCAAATCATTTCTCTGATGGAACTTTGAGAATGATTTGTCTAGTCACATTGTTACTACAACCAAAACTCCCTGATACAATTATTATAGATGAACCTGAGCTTGGTTTGCATCCTTCAGCAATTCAACAACTTGCTGCTTTTATTAAGTCGGTTGCTGAAGATGGTAAGCAAATAATTTGTTCAACTCAATCTGTTACTTTGTTAAACCAGTTTAGCCCGGAAGATATAATTGTAGTGGACAGAGAGAATAATGAATCCAAGTTCAGACGTTTGGACGAAGAATCATTAGATGTATGGTTAGACCAATACGCAATTGGTGAACTTTGGGAAAAAAATGTTTTAGGAGGACGACCATAATTGATGAAGAAGATTCATATTCTTGTAGAAGGACAAACGGAAGAGAATTTTGTTAATAAAATTTTAAGTCCTTATTTTAATCCTAAAAGTATTTATCTTACTCCAACCATTATTACAACGAAGAAAGTTTTAAGAGGAGCAAATCATAAAGGCGGAGTAACTTCTTACCAACAAGTTAAAAATGATTTAATTCCGCTTTTATCGGATTCCTCTGTTAATATAGTCACTACTATGATTGATTATTATGCACTGCCGAATAATTTTCCTGGTTATTCTCTAAAACCAAAAGGTTCACCTTATAAACGTGTTGAATTTCTTGAAGACCAGTTTTCTAAAGATATTTTTAATAAGAAATTCATTCCTTATTTGCAATTACATGAATTTGAAGCGTTGATTTTTGCAAATTATGGAAATTTAGTAAATGCTTTTCCTGGAAAGAAAGATGAATTAGAGAAAATAGAGTTAATTAATAAACAGTTTCAGTCACCTGAGGAAATTAACGAAAATCCTAATACAGCACCTTCTAAAAGGTTAGAAAAAATATATGGGAATTATCAAAAAGTCCTCCACAGTCAGTTGGTGTTAATGGATTCCAATATTACTGATCTTCGAAGAAGGTGTTCTCACTTTGATAATTGGTTAACTAAGCTTGAAAGTTGATCTTGGAATAGTTAATGGAAACCTCATACCAAAATGCAATTAGTTTTGTAAAAAATCATTATGAAAACTTTCCTGTCGCGTCATATTTTATAAAAAAAAAACTGAGAAAACATGTTGCAATAGTTTATCAATTTGCTCGACAAGCTGATGATATTGCTGATGAAGGTGATTTATTAGATAAGGAGCGAATTAAACAACTTAATGAATATGAGCAAGCTTTAACAGATTCGTTAAATGAAAAGTTTGAGAATAATTTTTGGAAAGCATTAAAAAATACGATTGATACTTTTAATTTGTCTACTGATAATTTTTACAATTTGTTGAATGCATTTAAGCAAGATATTACAAAAAACAGATATATAGATTTTGAAGATCTATTAAATTATTGCCGACAAAGTGCAAATCCGGTTGGAAGAATTATTTTAGAACTCCATAATATAATAGATGAAAATGCTTTAAAGTATTCAGACGATATTTGTACAGCTTTACAGCTTACAAATTTTTATCAGGATGTAAGTGTAGATATAAAAAAAGGTAGAATTTATATTCCGCAAAATGAATTGGATGAATTTGAAGTTGATGAATTAGTTTTTGAGAAAAATGAAATAAATACTAATTTTACTAGACTAATAAAATTCCAAATTGATAGAACGGAAAAACTTTTTATCAATGGAAGAAATTTGTTGAAATACTTGCCATTATTATTAAAACTAGAAATACTACTGACAATAAAGGGTGGTGAAGCTATTTTAAATAAAATTGCAAAAAATAAATATGATGTTCTAAATGTTAGACCATCATTAACAAAGTTTGATTTTGTGAAAATGTTTTTAACATAACAGTATTTTTTAATTTGAGATTTAAGGTTTGTCATTTCGAAATGAGCTTGTTTATAAGCGATTGAGAAATCTTTAAACTAGAAGGGGTAAAGATTTCTCACGAAAAGAGTGTTCGAAATGACAATCTTTAGAAATCCGATAACCAATTTGGGTTTAGTATATAATGATGATAAAACTTGATAACTTATTAAGATATAAATCTAAAAGGAAGAGTAATTAATACAACAAAAAAAATATCAAAAGAAAGCAGAAGTAGTTTTTACTATGCGTTTTCATTACTACCATCTGAAAAAAGAGATGCAATGAATACTGTTTATGCATTCTGTAGAAAAACTGATGATATTGTTGATGTTGAGAATGAAACTATTGAAAATAAAGAATCTAAATTGGACGAATGGGAAAGAGAACTAAAATTAGCATTAACAAAAAAATCGAAAGTTGCTTTATTAAATGAGCTAAACAATAAAGTAAATACATTTAAAATTCCAACAAAACCATTTTTTGATCTAATTGATGGAATGAAAATGGATCTTAAAATAAATCGATACTCGACCTTTGATGAATTGAAAGATTATTGTCTAAAAGTAGCTTCTACGGTTGGACTTATGACTATTCCAATTTTTGGTTACAAGAAAAAATTAACAATTAAGTATGCTGAAAATCTTGGTATTGCATTACAGTTGACAAATATTATAAGAGATATTAAAACTGATGCACTTGCTGGTAGAATTTATATTCCTCAAGAAGATTTAGAAAAATTTAATTATTCTGAAAAAGAGTTACTAGATAATGTTTTTAATGAACAATTTATCAGCCTTATGAAATTCCAAGTTGAAAGAGCAAAATTTTACTTTAGTAAAGCTAATAATAATGTAACTCTGGAAGACAAAGGTAGTCTATTTGCAGCAAGAGCAATGCAACATATTTACGAAAGACTTCTGCAAAAAATTGAATCTGAAAATTATAATGTTTACAAAAGAAAGATAAATGTCTCCAGAAGAAATAAGATTTTTATTTCCTTAAGTGTTTGGGCAAAATATAAATTGGTTTATTAATGGCAAAGTGCGTTGTTATTGGCGGCGGACTAGCAGGTATCTCTACAGCTGTATTCCTTTCAAAAAATAATCATGATGTACAATTAATTGAAGCTTCACCAAAACTTGGCGGAAGAGCTTATTCTTTTAAAGATAAATTAACTGATGATTTTATTGATAATGGTCAGCACATTTTGGTCGGTGCATATAAAACTACTTTTGAATTCTTAAGAATTATTGGGACAGAAAATTTACCTTATTATCAGAAAAAATTGCAAGTAACTTATGTAACAAAAGATGGCAGTAGGTTCTCATTAAAAACTCCTCATACTTTTTATCCGTTAAATTTACTTCAGGCAATTCTTGGTTTTAAATTACTTCGCTTTAATGAACGAATTAGGATTGTAAAATTTATTTCAAAATTATTTTTTATAGGTGATAAAAACCTAGCTTCTAAAACGGTTTTTGAATGGTTAAAAGAAAATAATCAATCTGAAGATTCAATGAAATCTTTTTGGGATTTATTAACTGTCTCAACACTTAATACACCTATTGATGAAGCATCTTCTTTAATGTTTGCAAAGGTTTTGAAAGAAATATTTCTAAACGGGAATAAAGCATCAACAATTGTTTTACCAAAATATGGATTAAGCAAATTGTTTTGTGATCCGGCAGAAAAGTATTTGAAAACAAATGGAGCAAATGTAAGCTTATCTGAAAATATTATAAAAATTGAAACTAATGGAGAAAAAGTTCTAAAAGTAATTACAAATAAACGAGAAATAACGGATTTTGATTTTGTAATTTCGGCAGTTCCTTTTTATTCATTACAAAAACTTTTTCCGGAATTACCATTCATAAAATCAGTAAATAAAAACCTTGAAACTTCTCCAATAATTACAATTCATTTATGGCTAAGTGAAAATATCTTTGAGGAAAAATTTTACGGTTTGATCAATTCAAGAATACATTGGATATATAAAAACAAAAATCATATTTCCGCAGTAATAAGTTCTGCAGATGAAATGGTTGAACTTGATTCAAAAGAAATTTATCAGATTTGTATTGAAGAGTTAAGAAGTTATTTCCCGAAATTTAATAATGTTGTAGTGAAAAACTATAAAGTTCTAAAAGAAAAAAGAGCAACATTCGAATCAACACCCAAAAGTGATGAAGTTAGAAGTAAAATAAAATCTCCATATAATAATTTTCATCTTGCCGGAGATTGGACAAACACAAAACTACCGGGAACTATTGAAGGTGCAATTTTAAGTGGAAAGGAAGCTGCAAGAAAAATTGATTAAAAATTGCATTAATATCATACCTTTTTTGTATAATTATTAAAATATACATTACATTTAATTCTAGAAAATATTATATTAAGGTATCTAAGTCTTGAAAATGTTTTATATGCTAAAATATTTTCAAAAAATTGTATTATAACAAATAAGTTCTAATTTTAACCTGGAGGTTATATGTCAAATCTAAAAGAAAAACTTTATAAAAAAATTGAAACTTGGCGACCACGTACAGTTAAGTTAGCTAAGAATTATGGAGATACCGTTGTTGGAGAAGTGACAATTGCTCAAGTTATTGGTGGAATGAGAGGTGTTAAATCACTAACTACAGATATCTCTTATTTGGATCCTATGGAAGGAATTAGATTTAGAGGTTATACAATTCCTGAGACATTAGAAAAATTACCAAAAGTTCATGGTGGCGAAATGCCTTATGTAGAAGGTTTCTATTACTTATTGTTAACAGGTGATATTCCTACTGAAGAAGAAGTAAAAGATGTTGCTGCAGAATTTAACAAACGTAAGATGGTTCCTGAATATGTGTTTGATGTATTAAGAGCAATGCCAGCTGATTCTCATCCGATGGCAATGTTTTCAGCAGCTGTTGTTTCACTTCAAAAAGAATCTGTTTTTGTTGAAAAATATAATGCTGGAATGAGCAAGTTTGATTACTGGGATCCTACATACGAAGATTCATTAAATCTTTTAGCTAAACTTCCTCAAATTGCAGCTTTTATTTATCGGTATAAATATAAAGATGGTGATATTATTGCTCCCGATCCTGATCTTGATATGGGCGGAAACTTTGCACACATGATGGGAATAGACAAACCTTACGATGATGTTGCAAGAATGTATTTCCTACTTCATAGTGATCACGAAAGTGGAAATGTTAGTGCTCATACTGGCCATCTAGTTGGTAGTGCTTTATCTGATGTTTATTATTCAATCTCTGCCATGCTAAATGGTTTAGCTGGTCCATTACATGGTTTAGCTAATCAAGAAGTTTTAAGATGGATACAGGGTGTTATGGATAAAATGGGTGGTAAAGTTCCTTCTGAAGAAGAGATGAAAAAATTTGTTTGGGATACACTTAATTCTGGACAAGTTATACCTGGATATGGTCATGCTGTTCTTAGAAAAACTGATCCAAGATATGCAACACAAAGAGATTTCTGTGTTAAGCATTTACCAAATGATCCAATATTTGAATATGTTAATGTTCTTTATAATGTTGTACCTCCAATATTGGAACAACATGGAAAAGCTAAAAATCCATGGCCAAATGTTGATGCTCAATCTGGTGTTATTCAATGGCATTATGGTCTAAAAGAATATGATTTCTACACTGTATTATTTGGTGTTGGAAGAGCATTAGGTGTTACTGCTAATATTATTTGGGATAGAGGTCTTGGATATTCATTAGAAAGACCAAAATCTTTAACAACTGCCATGTTAGAAAAAATAGCAGGTATAGAAAGTTGATAAATCGAGATGCAAACTGTTCTTTAGATTTAATCTTTTAATAAAAAGGGATGCACACGCATCCCTTTTTTGTTTTAAATATATTGAATAAAAATAGAATTTCGGATTTTGAAAATTGATTGTTATTGCGAGGAGTCGTTATTTGCGACATGGGAATCTGTAGTAAGTGGTTGAAATCAATCAACATATTGCCACATCCCAAAAAAATGGATTTCAATGACACTCTTATTTTTGTCATTCCAGAATGTTCCTATCGGGAATCCAGTAATATAAACTGTTAGGTAAGCAAGGTTAAAAACTCTTATTATATTTAATGTTATAATTTTACTCTTTTTTTGAAAATAACAAGTAGCGGAAACTATGAAAAACATAATTGAAAATTTAGAAAAACAGAAATTAACATACCAAGCCGGTAAATCGACTTTAAGTGAATTTGAGTTAGATAAGTTATTATCTGAAACAATTAAGTTGCTATCTGAAATTTCTGATACAAACTTTATAAGTAATGATGAGCCTATATTATCAGTCCTAAAAGAGCTTTATGAGGTAATACAAATTGGTGAGTTCTCAAAACAATTATGTGAAAAAATTAATGTAAACGAATGTTTTAGCTTTGGACAAAAATTATCCCAAACATTTGAGCCTGGAAACAAAAATGATGAATTAAATTCCCTAGTTTATTTATTCCTAGATTTTTTCAGACATACAGAGTTCTTAGTTAAAATAGAAAACTATGAAAAATGGACAGATCTGATTTCTACTCTGATCCAAGAATCAAATTATAATACAAATCAGCTTTTCAACCAACGTACAAAGGAGTACGGACAAAAAACTTTATTTAAAGTATTAAATGGTAATAACGTAACCGAATACTCATGGAATGATGTAAGTGAAAAAGTTAATAAGTATGCAGCTTCATTACTTGAACTTGTAAATGGGAAAAGTGACAAACCTCAAGTAGCATTTCTTCTGAGCAACAGTTTGGATATGGCTTTCTTAGATTTTGCTTGTCTCAACAATGGAATTATAAACGTAATGATTCCTGCAAATTCAGTTTCTCAACATATTGAATTCATTTTAAATGAAACAAAAGCAAAGTATTTATTACTATCTAGTGAAAAGCAACTAGCAAAAGTAAAATCCATAAAAAAAGAAATTCCTCTTCTTGAAAAATGCGTTTTGCTTGATGGAACAAGTGCTGAAGAATGGGTTATCTCTTTTACTGATTTTTTGAAACTTGGTGATAAAAAAGAAGCGAAAAAAAATAATGTGAAAATTGATGAATTGCAGCAAGATATAAATTCGTTAGCAACCTTAATGTACACTTCTGGAACAACTGGTGAGCCTAAGGGAATAATTTTTACTCAAAAAAATATTGTGTTTAAAAGATTTTGTCGAGCAATAGCATTACCAAAAATTAATGATGACGATAACTTCCTTTCCTATCTTCCGCTTTATCATACATTTGGAAGATGGTTTGAGCTTATGGGTAGCGTGTTTTGGGGAGCAACATATTCCTTTATGGAAAATCCTTCTGCTGAAACAATGATATTAAATATGCAAATGGTTAACCCATCAATATTTATTAGTATTCCTAAAAAGTGGATGCAGCTTTATGAACAGATTTCTGCTAATGTAGATATTGAACAAGATGATGAAAATATAATAATTAAGGAAGTTAAAAAAATAACTGGTGGAAAGCTGAAGTGGGGATTATCAGCTGCTGGTTATTTATCACCTGATATTTTCCAGTTCTTCCAAAAATATGGTGTTCAGTTAATGAGCGGTTTTGGTATGACTGAAGCAACTGGTGGAATAACAATGACGCCACCGCATCAATATGCACCTAACTCTTTAGGCAAAGCATTGCCCGGCATTGAAATTAAGTTAGCTGATGATGGAGAACTTTTAGTTCGTGGTGATTATGTAATGGCCGGATATTATGGACAAGCAAAAGAAGATGTTTTTATAGAAGACAACTGGTTTCCAACCGGTGATATTATGAAAATTGATTCGAATAATTTTATTGAAATTATTGATAGAAAAAAAGAGATATATAAAAATGTAAAAGGTGAAACAATTGCTCCTCAAAAAATTGAAAACTTGTTTAGAGATTTTGAAGTTGTTAAACAGGTTTTTGTTGTTGGTGATCACCGTCCATTTAATACAGTTCTTATTTATCCCGATGAAGAAAATGCAACATACAATAAAATGTATGATGATCAAAAAGGAGAATATTTTGCAAATATTATTGTAACAGTAAATAAATTTTTAGCTCCATTTGAACGTATAGTTGATTTTAGAGTTATTGAAAGTCCATTTACAGAAAGTAAAGGTGAGTTAACTCCCAAAGGGACTTACAAAAGAAGAGTAATTGAAAAAAATTATAATGAACTAATTAAAACACTATATCAAAAAGATTATCACTCTTTATATCTTGATCAGACTGAAGTTAAAATTCCTAATTGGTTTCTACGTGAAAGAGGATGTTTAAGTAGTGATGTTAAGTTAGAAGAAAATAAAATTGTTCTAACCAAGTTGGAAAAATTCTTAATAATTGAAAAGTTAGGAAATAAACAAATCCGAATTGGAGATTATGTTTATCAAATTAAAAAACATCAAATTGAACTACACGAATTTTTCATAAATCCAATTTATTGGCTTGGTAATGAAGGACTGGTAAGTTTTACAGATGAATCTATTCTGCAATGGTATAGACAAAGTTCAGAGGAAGATTCAATTGATTTTATAAATAAAGTTGAACTGACAAGTAATCTTAAATTAACTGAATCTTACTTTGATAGAATTGAAGTAGCTGGTGAAAAATCTTTATTTGGATTACATCTAGCATTAGTTTTGTTACAGTCATCAAGTTTTGATCAAGCAATTAAAGGTGTAAACTATATAACTAAAATGCTAAATGATGAAACTCAGCAGATCTATAAAATAGCATTCTATTTTTTGGATAAGCCTCAATTAGCTTCTAATGTTTTGATTCAAAGAGAATTGTTTTTATTAGCTATGAAAAAAACATCTGTAAAACAGTTTAAACATTACTTTGAAATCTATTTAAAATTAGGAATTGATTTATTTGATGAAAGTGTTAACACTGATTTAATTCGCTTGCGTAAAGATCCATTAGAAATTGAAACTATTTCAACTATTCTAGATAATGAAATTGAAAAGAAGCAAGAAAGTAAAGAGCTTAATGATTCAGTTATCCCAATTTTGCTTGATATACTTGCACTTTATGGGATTAAGTATCCAACAAAATATGAAGACCTTAGAAGAAGGTTAGTAAAAATACAGTTAAATAAAGAATGGCCAGAACTTTCAAACCTAGCTAGAACTGTCCGAACTAAAATGAGAAATGGATTTAGAAATTGGTTAGGCGGCAATGAAACAGTAGCTGTAGATATTGAAACAGAAGAAGAATATGGCTGGAACGATGTAATTATTTTTGAGGAAGAAATAAAGGAAGAGGAAAAAAATCTACTAACCGAAGTAATCTCCGAGACAGCAATTTTAAGAGAATCAGTATTTCTTTTTTATAAAGGAATAGTAATTAGATTAAGTGATGTTTTATCTGGTGGAATTTGGATAAGTACTCATTCTGAACATTCCAGATTTAAAATATTTAGAGTTTCAATTCAGACAAGGCATCAAGGTGCATTTGATATATTACTGAGACTCAACAAAAATGTTGAAGAGGAAAAATTCTTAGATGAGATCAATTGGCTTATACTAGCTGGTTCGCATCATTATTTACATGAACTTGTTGAGAATATTGGAGGTTATTGGAATGAATATAAAATGTGGTCTCAAAAATACTTAACTGGTTATACAGTTGAACAAATATTTAAAAGAGGTACACGAAAACATGATGAAGCTGTTCATGAAAGATTTGTTTTTCTATGGCCATTTTTTATTTGGAATGCGGCCGCTGCTTATATCAACTTTTGGGAAATTACAAATAGGAAATTTCAATTACAAAAGCCTTCTGCCTCTAATATAATTACACCATCGCATGATTACCAATCTGGAACTAGGTTTGAGGTTTTAGGGGAAAGAGAGAAATCTAATTCTGTAAGTCATTTGTTATTTACTTTTTACAACAAGTTTGTAACTCCAATTGAAGAAAAATATGAATTTGTTAAGAATAAAAAAGTGTGGAATTATATTTTTTCTGGTGTTATAAATGCAGAGGGAGAAAAAGAGGGAGCCAAAATATTAACAAAATTTTTGGAAGAAATTAAATCCGAAAAATTAGAAAGAAATGAAAGTATTATTCCGCAACTTGAAGGATTCTTAAAAAATATAACTGATAACGGTTATATTCCAAAACCACTATACTTTGCGATTAAACGTTTTAATAGATGGTATATGTTAAATAATAATGCTTCAATTGATGCACAAGCAAGAATGCTTAATGAATTATATGACACTTACTATTTAAATAATTTAGAAAGTTACTATCCCGAAACGAGAACTAGATTTTACTCTGAGACAGTTCTAAAAAATTCACAAGTTGAAATTTGCTCAATAATGAAAGAGGTTTGTAAAAAACAGCATGATAATGAAATGGGAAAAGAAGAATTTTTGAAGGAAATTTCTAGAACTCAAAAAGAATTTCCATTAAGTGATAAAGAATCTTTCTTCTTAACAAGATTGAGTTATCCTCATCTTAAACCTTCGGACACAGCTACGTTTGTTGATTTCGAAACGGGTGGAGAACATACTGCTAATCTAGTTGTTGAAGTTGAAGATTATGAAGGAGATCCTCTTTATTTAAGAAAACCAGTTTCTCCAAAAGAAATTTCCAAATTACATCAATTATTTATTGATGCAAATTTACAAGTTAGTTTCAAACCTGAACATCAATTTCTTGTAGCTATTTCTGAAAGAGGTTATATAATTGGCGGATTGTTTTATTCCAAGTTTGAAAAAGAAGTTGTTCATATGGAAAAAATAGTTGTTTCAAATATTTACAGAAGAAAAGGTATAAGTGAAGCAATTATGAATGAATTTTTCAGTAGAATGAGTGATGAAGGTAACTCATATGTTACAACTGGATTTTTTAGACCTGAATATTTCTATCGTTTTGATTTTACAATCGAAAAGAAATATTCAGGACTTGTAAAAAAATTGGATAAACAAAAAATATCTAATATAGATTAAAATAAATTATGAGTGAAATTCAATAATATAGCAATATTTCAATGATATTTTGCTCTTTATACAATTGTAATTTTTAAAGATGGGTAAAAATTTATATCTTTAAAATTATCTTAAATTTTAATATTAAGGTCAAATTTAATGCGAAATAAGAAAAAAGTTAAATTCATATTTGTTACTGGCGGTGTAGTTTCTTCTTTAGGTAAAGGTATAACTGCAGCATCTTTGGGTTTGTTATTAAAACAACGCGGTTATAGTGTAACTATTCAAAAATTTGATCCCTATATTAATGTTGATCCTGGGACAATGAGTCCATTTCAACATGGAGAAGTTTATGTAACAGATGATGGAGCTGAAGCTGATTTGGACTTAGGGCATTACGAAAGATTTTTAGATGTTAATATGTCCAAAGCGAACAATACTACAACTGGTCAAGTATATTACGATGTTATAAATAAAGAAAGACGGGGAGATTATCTTGGAGCAACTGTTCAGGTAGTTCCTCACATTACTGACGAAATAAAAAGACGAATGCTTCTTCTTGCGGAAAGTAATAAATACGATATTATTATAACAGAAATTGGTGGAACAGTTGGTGATATTGAAAGTCTTCCATTTATGGAATCAATGAGACAATTGTTATTGGAAATCGGGAGAAAAAATGCAATAAATATTCATGTTACTCTAGTTCCATATATAAAATCTGCTGGGGAATTAAAAACTAAACCAACTCAACATGCAGTAAAAGCACTACTTGAATTAGGAGTTCAACCAAATATTTTAGTTTGTCGTTCTGAAGTTCAATTATCAGATGAAATTAGAAATAAAATAGGACTGTTTTGCAATGTAGAACCAAAGTCAGTTATTTCAGCTTTTGATTGCCCAACAATTTATGAGGTTCCATTAAATTTATATGATCAAAATTTCGATAGATTAGTATTAAAAAAGCTGAGATTGCCTGATATAAATATAGAACTAGATCACTGGCGAAATTTTGTAGAAAAAATAAAAAATCCCGAAGGTGCTGTTAATATTGCTGTTTGTGGTAAATATACAGATTATCTTGATGCGTACAAAAGTATTTCAGAAGCGTTCATTCATTCTGGTGGAGAGAATGATGTAAAAGTTAATGTAACATATATTAGTGCAGAAAAATTTGAAAAACGTAAGCCTGAAAATTTACTAAAAGGAATCGATGGTGTATTAGTTCCTGGTGGATTTGGTGAAAGAGGAATTGAGGGGAAACTAATAGCAATTCAATATGTTAGAGAAAATAAAATTCCATTTTTTGGTATTTGTCTTGGATTACAAACTGCGGTAATAGAATTTTCAAGAAATGTACTTGGAATTAAAAAAGCGAATAGTGCAGAGTTTGTCAAGAATCAGTACAGTGTTATTCATATTATGCATGATCAAAAAAATATAAAAGAAAAAGGTGGCACAATGCGTCTTGGTGCTTATCCCTGTGTTATTGCTAAAGGAACAAAAGCAAAAAGTGCCTATAAAAAAGAGAAAATATCTGAAAGACACAGACATAGATATGAAGTGAATAACAAGTATAGAGAAGATTTAGAAAAAAATGGAATGATAATGAGTGGTACTTCTCCAGATGGAAATTTAGTTGAAATAATTGAGGTTAAAGATCATCCTTGGTTTGTTGCTTGTCAATTTCATCCGGAACTAAAATCTAGAGCTGTTAAAGCACACCCATTATTTAGGGAGTTTATAAAAGCTTCTATTAGTTATGCAAAGGAGAAAAACTTAAGTGAAGCGTAATGTGTTATATATTGTTTTAATCTTTTTGACATATTCTTTTAGTTTTGGACAAACAACAAAAAGTGAATATGAAAGTCTTGTGTCTGAAGGAGAAAATTTAGCTTATGAGTTTAAGTTTGATGAATCAAGAGTAGCTTTATTAAGTGCCATTAGATTACATCCTGAAAAACCTGAAGCCTATCATCAAATTGCTAAACATTACTTATGGTATTATTTAGGTAGTAAAAATATATCCGAGTATTATAAATTTGTTGGTTATTCTGATTCTTCATTAACAAGGGCGGAAAACCAAATTGATCAGAACCCAGACGATTTACAAACACTATATTTGTTGGGTAATATTTATAAACAAAGATCAATGGCGTTTGCTGAATACCAAAATACTATGGATGCCTTCTGGGCAGCTAGAAATGCTGTTGGATATTATGAAGACGCTTTAGATGTTGATCCGGATTATTCTTCTGCATTTGGAGGAATTGGAATATTTGAATATTCACTTAGTTTTATTCCCTCATTTCTACAGTGGGCTTTACCGATTACTGGACTTTCAGCAGATCAAGACGGAGGTTTTGCTAAGTTAGAAAAAGCTTATGAAAATGGGAAAAAAGATAAAATAGAATATATGTTTCATATTGCTAAACTTTATGATGAATATTTAGCAGATTATAATAAATCAATAAACGTTCTTAAAAAATTAGTTTTAATGTTTCCCGAAAATTCACTTTTCCATTATCAACTTGGATTAGAATATTTAAAAGTTAAAAATCTTTATAAAGCTGAAATTGAATTAGACAAAGTAATTGAAATAAGTCATCCAAAATTTGTTCAAACAAACGCTTTTGCAAATTTCCTTAAAGGTGATTTATATTTCTTCCAAAATAAATTTGATAAAGCTTTAGAATATTATTTGAAGTTTTTAACTACTTCTAGAACTATTGATTATACTGGAATAGCTTCGTACAGAACAGCACTATGTTATCATTTTGCTGATGGCGATAATAGTGAAGTATTCAGGAGATATTTAAAGTTAGCAGCAAATGGAAATCATGATATTGAAGATGACGCTTACGCAAATGAAGTTAGTCAGGTTGTATTAAAGTTTGGTTTTACCGGACAAATGGAAAATCTACTAAAATTAGAAAATTTATATTATGCGGGTAAGTATAAAGAGGTTATTGAAAACTCATTGAAAAAAAGTTACTTGTTTCAAGATAAAGATATGAGTGCACTTGCTTCATTTTATGTAAGCAGTGCTCTCATTGAAGAGAACAACTTGGTTGAAGCGAAAAAAATTGCTGAAGAACTATCTGTTATTGATGTTAGTAAAAATAAATGGATAAAGCCAATGTCATTTGTTAATCTTGCAAAAATTAAGTTTTTACAAAAAGATTTTTTAAGAGTTGAACAATCATTAATGGAAGCAGAAGAATTTAATGATGGTAAAAAGCAGAATTTTATACAATCTCAAATTAATAGTTTGCGAAAAAAAGTTAAGGATTTGGGAGATAACTAAATAATATTTTCATGTAAAATATTATTTTCAAATTTTTATAATAATTGATTGTTAGTAACGTTATAAATAAATTTATTGACTTGATTGAAAATGTTTAATATAGCAGTATTTGTTTCGGGGAGGGGATCAAATCTAAAGGCAATTTTTAATGAAATTGTATTAGGGAATTTATCGGCTAAAATTATTTCTGTAGTTAGTACTGATAGAAACTGTGGTGCAATTCAATTTGCTAATGATAATGATATTCCCACTCACATAGTTGCAAACAAGGATGATGAAAATTCACTTTCATATTCTAGTCTCATCCAAATATTTTCTGATTTAGAAATTGATCTCGTAGTGCTTGCTGGATTCCTAAAAAAAATTCCATCAAATTTTATTTCTAGTTTTAGAAATAAAATTATAAATATTCATCCAGCATTGTTGCCCAAGTATGGTGGAAAGGGGATGTATGGTTCAAACGTACATAAAGCAGTGTTTGAATCTAACGACAAGTTTAGTGGAGCTACAGTTCATTTTGTTGATGAAATTTACGATAATGGTAAAATAATCGCACAGCAAACTGTTGAAATTTCTGATGTTAAAAACCCGATTGAAATTGCAAAACGAGTTTTGACAATTGAACATAAACTATTACCTGATGTAATAAAAAAGTTTGCCGATAGTAAACTTACATAGAAAAAAAAACTAAATTATAAGATAAAATTTTGAAAAAATTAGCTTTAATTAGTGTATCGAATAAAGAAAACCTAACATTTTTAGGTGAAAATTTAATTTTAAATAATTATGAAATTTTAGCTACTGGTAATACAGCAAAAATTTTAAGAGAAAATAAAATAGCCTGTAAAGATGTTTCAGATTATACCGGGTTTCCTGAAGTATTTTCTGGAAGAGTAAAAACTTTACATCCTAAAATATTTGGTGGAATACTTTATAGAAGAAATAACAAAGAAGATCTTTTACAAGCTGAGAAAAATGATATTCAATCAATAGATGTTGTTTGTGTTAATCTTTATCCTTTTGCAGATGTTGTTAATACAGATGTTGATGAACAAACTAAAATCGAGAACATTGATATTGGTGGTCCAAGTTTAATAAGAGCTGCTGCTAAAAATTTTAAGGATGTGTCAGTTCTTACAAGTCCAACGCAATATGAACATTTTGTTGACGAACTTCAAAAAGGGGAAGTTTCAATTGAGGCTAGAAATAAATTAGCAGCTGAAGCATTTTCTCATACAGCAAATTATGATAAAATTATTGCTGATTATTTTGAAAATGAAATTGGTGAAGAAAATAAAACAATTCGTTTTAATCTTCCTCTTAATAAAAAATTACGCTATGGCGAGAATCCACATCAAGAAGCATATTTGTATGGGGATTTTAATAAATTTTATGAAGTGATACATGGCAAGGAAATATCATATAATAATATAATTGATTTAGAGGCAGCGGTTAATTTAGTTAACGATTTGGATGATTTTTCATGTGCAATAATTAAACATACAAATCCTTGTGGTGTGGCTACTTCTACAAATGTTTTTGATGCGTATATAGATGCACTTTCCGGAGATCCAGTTTCTGCATTTGGTGGAATTGTGGCTTTTAATAATGAGGTTAATGCTGAAGTTGCAATTAAATTAAACGAAATATTTACGGAAATTATTTGTGCTCCTTCTTTTAGTGATGAAGCTTTAGAAGTATTGAAAAAGAAAAAGAATAGAAGATTGGTAAAAATTCTTTCAAATGATAAATTAGCAAAATTTAATGTTAAATCAATTACTGGTGGTCTTATTGTTCAAGAAAAAGATTTATCCGTTTTCCCATTAGATTATAAAGTGGTAACAAAAAAAGATTTATCAAAGAATGAAATTAAAAACCTTAAATTTGCATGGACAGTTTGCAAGCATACAAAATCAAATACAATTGTTTTTACTAAAGATATGAAAGCAATTGGAGTTGGAGCCGGACAAATGTCACGTATAGATTCATCAAAAATTGCAGTACAGAAAGCAAAAGAACATAAACATATTCTAGAAGGTTCAGTTGCTGCTTCTGATGCTTTTTTCCCATTTGCAGATGGTGTTGAAGAAATTGCTAAAAATGGAATTACTGCAATTGTTCAGCCTGGCGGGTCTGTTAGAGATGAAGAAGTAATTGAAGCCGCAAACAAGTATAACATATCAATGATTTTTACTGGTATAAGAAATTTTAAACACTAAGAGGAATTATGGGATTATTTGACTTTTTATCAACTGATATAGCAATGGATTTGGGAACTGCCAACACTTTAATTTATGTTAAAGGTAAGGGAGTTGTGCTTAATGAGCCTTCTATTGTTGCTTTCGATAGAAATACAAAAAAAATAATTGCTCTTGGTAATAAAGCTAAAGAAATGCAAGGTAGAGAACATAAACAAATTAGAGTTTCTAGACCAATGCGTGATGGTGTTATTGCAGATTTTGAAATAGCCGAAGGAATGATTAGAGCATTCATTAAAAAGGCGAGTAGAGGTGCTTTTTCTGCTAGAAGAATTGTGGTTGCTGTGCCTAGTGGAGTTACAGAAGTTGAAAAAAGAGCTGTTAGAGATAGTGCCGAACATGCTGGTGCTAAAGAAGTTCATTTAATTGCAGAACCAATGGCGGCTGCAATAGGTGTTGGAATTGATGTAAGTGCACCAGTTGGAAATATGATTTTAGATATTGGTGGTGGCACAACTGAAATAGCGGTTATTGCCTTAGATGGAATTGTAAATGAAGAATCACTACGTATTGCTGGTGATGAAATGAATAATGCAATAATTCAATTTTTCAAAAAGAATTATAATTTGTTAATTGGTGAAAGAACCGGCGAATCGATTAAATGTCAAGTTGGTTCTGCAGTTCCCTTAAAGGAAGAAATTACTATTCAAGTTAAAGGAAGAGATTTAGTAGGTGGAATTCCCAAAACCGTTGAAGTAAGTTCTGTAGAAATTAGAGACGCGTTAAACGAAAATATTACTCAAATTGTTGAAGGTGTTAAGCAAACTTTAGAAAGAACTCCTCCTGAACTTTCAGCTGATATTCTTGATAGAGGTGTAATGATAACTGGTGGCGGTGCTTTGCTAAAAGGTCTTGACGAAAGAATTAGAATGGAAACCAATCTTCCTGTTCATGTTGCTGAAGATCCTTTAGAAGCTGTTGCAAAAGGAGCTGGAAAGGCAATTGAAAATATGAATAAATTTTCTAAAGTATTTATTCGAAAAAGAAGTTACTAATGCCAGATTTTTTAATTCAATTATTAAATAAGTTCAAAGAGTTTATTGTTCTTACTATCCTTCTCGTTCTCAGCCTAGTTATAATGTCCCTCAACGAAAATTCTAATGTTAAAAATATTAAGCTTTTTGCTCTTGGAAGTTTTGCTGGAATTAACTCTATTGTTTCAAATATTGGTAGCTATTTTGAAGACACTCAATATGTGAGTGAATTGGAACAACAAAACGCAAAGCTTATGTTGGAAGTAAATCAGCTAAGAGAACATGCTTTAGAAAATAATGAATTAAAAAAAATATTTTTATTTAGCCAAGAAACAGATTATGAAGTTGAACATGCTCGAATAGTTTCCAGATTAATTTCAAAGGTTCAAGGTTACTTTATTATTTCTAAGGGAAAAGTTGATGGAATTAAAAATGGAATGCCAATAATTACTGATGATGGATTAGTTGGAATAGTTTACAATGTGATGGAGAATTTTTCTTCTGTTCGTACATTTGAAAACAGTTTGTTCAAACTGGCGGTTAAAGATCAAAGAAGTAATGTTACAGGAGTTCTTAATTGGAACGGGAAAAATTTAATAATCAAAAATGTACCAACCACAAATGATGTTGAAATTGGCGATAGAATTGTTGTTTCTGAATTAAGTTCAATAATCCCACCTTCAATTCCTATTGGTATTGTTGCCGATAAAGAAACAACGGTTTCGGGTTTACTTAGTAATATTATTGTTCAACCTTTTGCAAAATTAAATTCATTAAAAAATATTCTTATCTTAAAAACTAATTTCAATACTCAATTGGATTCCCTTGAAAATAATTTAATAAAGAGGGCAAAATAAAAATTAAAAATTTTATATTGCCCATTTTGTTATTTATTCCTCTGGTTATAATTCAATTAACCATCATTCCATTTATTTCTTTAGGTAGTATAATTCCGAACCTAATAGTTGTATTATTAGTGTACTTTACAATTAATAATGGACAAGTTTTTGGGACAATTTTAGGTTCAATATTTGGATTATTATTCGATATAGTTTCTGGTGGAATACTTGGGTCCGCAATGTTTTCTATGACAGTAGCCGGGTTTGTTGCTGGTTATTTTTATAATGAAAATAAAGTTGATTATTATTCCTCATCATTAATATTTCTGTTAATAATTTTCTTTAGTGCTTTTATAGATTCATTTATATTTCTTTTAGTATCTTCTTCTGAAATTAAGCTTACAGCTTCTGATCTTATTCTTGAGCAAGGTGTTTTACCTGCAATATTTACTATGCTTATTAGTCTTCCTCTTTTACTTTTTAACCAAAGGAAGAAAAAATTATGAGTGATAAAGTTTTTGGCTCCGCACTGAGAAAGCAAATAATTTTTTCAGTAATGTCTTTAGTATTCGTTAGTTTTATTTTTCAGTTGCTGAAAATGCAAATTATTGAACAAAAATCTTACGAAAAAAAATCAACAAATAATTCAATTAAAAAAAACGTTGTCAAATCGCCTAGAGGAATTTTTTTTGATAGAAACTATAGCGTACTTTTAAGTAATAAGCCTTCATATACAGTTCAAATTATACCAGCAATTTATGATGATAAGAATGAAAAAATTGTAGAACAAGTTTTAGATTTTGATTCTAATTATGTTTCTGATCTTTTGTATAAAAAACGTTTTTACTCAAAACATCTACCGAGAGTTATTAAGAGAAATGTTCCTCTTGAGCAAATAGTTTGGTTTGAAGAACATCAAGATGAAGTCCCTGGTGTTAAAATATCTGTTGAAATGCAAAGAGATTATTCTTTTGGAATTAACGGTTCTCATCTTTTTGGATATCTAAGAGAAATTAATGCGGAACAGCTAAAGGCAAAAAGAGATATTTACAACATGGGAGATTTTATTGGTATAAATGGTATTGAGAGAATTTATGAGGAAAGGTTAAGAGGTGAAAATGGATACCAATATATTCTTGTAGATTCAAGAAGAAAGACAATAGGAAAATATTTAGAAGGAGAAAATGACGAGCAGCCAAAAAAGGGAGACGACTTATTATTGACTATAGATTATAATACTCAGAAAGTTGCAGAAAAAGCATTTGCAAAACATAAAGGATCTCTTATTGCTATTGAACCAAGTACTGGAGAAATTTTGGCTTTCGTTAGTGCACCTCAATATAACTTAGAAGATTTTGCATCTGTTACATCAAGAAAAGCAATTGTTGAGTTAAGTCAAGATGAAAACAAACCATTATTTAACCGAGCATCAAAATCAATTTATCCTCCTGGTTCAACATTTAAAATGATTGCTTCTCTTGCTGCACTTGAAGAAAATATAATTGATAAAAATTATTCTGTTAATTGTAAAGGAGGCTATCAATTTGGAAATAGATTTTTTAAATGTACTCATGTGCATAACTGGACTAATTTAAACGGAGCTATTGAGCAATCATGTAATACTTATTTTTACCAGTTAATCTTAGAAATTGGTTTAGACCGTTGGGCTGAATATTCAAGAAAATTTGGTTTTGGAAGTAAAACTGGATTTGACCTTGGAAATGAATCTGCTGGAATTGTTCCAGATACAGAGTATTACGATAGAGTTTATGGAAAAAATAAATGGGGAAAGGGAACTCTTTTAAGTTTAGGAATTGGACAAGGAGAACTGAGTGTAACTACGCTACAGTTAGCTCAATATACTTCTTTACTGGCAAACTTTGGTAAGACAAAAGTTCCTCATATAGTTAAAGCATACTTAAAAGGACAGCAAAATTTAGTTGAAGCAATCACATATAAAGATGTAAGTGTAGATATAAAAAAGAAAAATTTTGATATTATTCGTAAGGGAATGTACAATGTAGTTCACGCTGAGGAAGGAACAGCAAAAAATATAAATCTTCCTAATATAGAAATTGCAGGTAAAACAGGAACATCTCAAAATCCACATGGAAAAGACCACGCTGTATTTATGGGATTTGCTCCGTTTAATAATCCGAAAATTGCTGTTGTGGTTTTGGTTGAAAATGTAGGATATGGCAGTACTTATGCTGCTCCAATAGCAAGAGATGTAATTAAGACTTACTTGGAAGAATTTGAAGATGATAATATTGATTTGCAAACAAATTAAACGGAAAAATAGTTGAAGCCTTCCAATAAAATTAACGATCGATTTGATTTTGCAGTTTTTATTCCAGCAATATTACTGATTATTATTGGGTTAGTTGCAATTTACAGTTCAACCGTAAATCATCCAACAGCTTCTGGAGATTTTAGGAAACAAGTTGTTACTGCAATAATTTCACTAATAATGTTCGGAGTAGCATATAGCTTACCTAACAGAATATATAAATCTCTTGTAATCCCGGGATATATAATATCAATATTTGTTTTAACAATAGTATTGTTTTTTGGCAAAACTGTTTATGGTGCAAAAAGTTGGATGAGTATTGGTCCTATTGGCTTTCAACCATCTGAATTTGCAAAAATTGGATTGGTTTTTTTTCTTTCATATTTGCTAACGAGTAGGAGATATAATCCGAATAATATAAAAGATTTCATAATTGTATTAGCATACAGTTTACTTCCAATTGTTTTAATCATTTTGGAACCTGATGTTGGAACAGCCATTGTTTATGTTTTTATAATAACAATAATGTTGTTTTGGAGTGGTATTGATCTATTTTTTGTCTTTGTAGCAGTATCACCTGTTGCTGTGCTCTTTAGTTCTTTTTTTGGTTTGTCTGCATTTATACTTTCTCTCATTGTAGTTATTGCTTTGTTGTTTTATTTTAAGAGAAATATTTTTGTAAATATTTCTATAGTTATTTTCAATATGGCAACAGCCTACCTTTTTGATTTTGGATTTCAGTTTCTTAAACTTCACCAACAAAAAAGAATTGAAACTTTTATTAATCCAATGTCAGATCCGCTTGGAGCAGGTTATAATATTATACAAACACAAGTAGCTATTGGTTCAGGTGGATTATTTGGAAAAGGATTTTTGGAGGGAAACCAAACTCAACTTAGATTTATTCCCAAACAATGGACAGATTTTATCTATTGCGTAATAGGAGAAGAGTTTGGATTTTTTGGAAGTGTAATTGTAATTATCCTCTTTGTAATTTTATTATTTAGATTATTAAGTCTTGCATCAAAGGTAAATAATAAGTTTGGTAGTTTAATTATTATTGGAACTTTTGCTTTAATTTCAACACACTTTATTATTAATATTGGAATGAACCTTGGTGTTGCTCCAGTTATTGGAATACCATTACCATTTTTGAGTTATGGTGGTAGTTCACTATTTGTTAATATGTTACTTCTTGGAATTGTTTTGAATTTCTATAAAAACAGAAGAGAACATGTTTAAGAATAATTCACATTAGATATATCTTAAGAAATCTCAATAACCTTTTAGAGAAAAGGAAATATTTTAATGACTGCTCAAGAAAAATTAGGAAACAAAATAAATGATGGTCATCATATTTGTGTTGGATTAGATACAGATGTTAGTAAAATACCTGAACATCTTAGAAGAACAGAAGATCCAATTTTTGAGTTTAATAAAATTATTGTTGATTCAACAATTGAGCATGCAAATTCTTATAAGATCAATTTTGCATTTTACGAAAAAGAAGGTATGAAAGGAATTGAGAGTCTAGAAAAAACAATAAACTATATTGGAAATGATATTCTTATAATTGCTGATGCAAAAAGAGGGGATATAGGCAATACCTCAAAAAAATATGCAGAGTCTGTCTTTGACTATTATAATTGTGGTGCGGTAACTCTCCATCCATATATGGGTGCGGATTCTATAATGCCTTTTCTTGAATATAAAAATAAGATCAATTTTATTCTAGGACTTACCTCAAATCCGAGTGCCTTCGATTTTGAAAAACAAAAACTTAAGAATGATAAATATCTTTACCAGGAGGTAATTGCTAAAACTAATGAATGGAATAAGGATAATAATTTAGGTCTAGTTTTTGGAGCCACAAATTTGGATGAGCTTAAATTAAACATACCTTCATTTAATGATATGCCAATTTTATTGCCTGGTATAGGTGCACAAGGCGGTAGTCTAAAGGACATAGTTACTGAATTTAAGATTAATAAAAAAAATAATTTCATTATAAATGTAAGTAGAGGATTAATTTATATTGATGATTCGAAAGAATTTTCAAACTCGGTTAAAAATAAAATTATTGAGTATAATGAAAATATCTCGAGAATAATGCACTAAATCTTTACACTGTTTTTAATATAAAATAAATCTATTTTTCTACTAACAATTACAAATTGAAAAGAATCATAGAATGAAAACCTCCTCCAAAATAGTAGAAGAAAAACTTCATCATATTTGGGAATCCCAAAAATTCAACAAACCACTTCAAACAAATTCTGGAAATAAAATTATTGTACTAAGTATTGGGACGCATAATACAGATAATGCCGGACCTGACTTTAAACATGCTAGAATTCAAATAGATAATTTGATTTTTATTGGCGATGTTGAAATTGATAATGACTATTCTGGCTGGAAAAAACATGCACATAATATTAATAAAAGATATAATAAAGTAGTTTTACATGTTACCTTCTCAAACAAACAAAATCAATTTTATATTTACACAAGTGAAGGAAGAAAAGTACCAACCTTAACCTTAGATAAATTTGTTGATAGTGAAGATATAAAACAACTGACTTATTCTGAGAAAAATCCAAAAAAGAAAAACAAACTTTTACTTAAATGTTCTAATGATATTGATTCTATTGATATAGAGGAACGTAAACGCTTTATTCTTGGTTTTGGGATTAAACGATTTGAAAAAAAATGTAATAGAATTTATAGAAGGATAAAAGAATTAAAATATATTAAGGAATTGAAACTAAGTGAACCTGTAATCAAATATGAGTTAACAAAAGAATTTAATGAAAAAGAATTTACAAATAAAGATTTTAGGGATAAATATATTTGGAAACAAGTTTTATATGAATTTATATTTGAGGCGTTAGGTTATTCTCAAAATAAAATGATAATGTTAAAATTAGCACAAAATTTAGATTTGAATTTTATTAATAAAATGGGGTATGATGATAATTTTAGATTAAGATTAGAATCTGCTATCTTTAATATTTCGGGTTTAATGCCTGAAGTTGAAAATGATGTTAACATTAATTCTTCTGAATATGTAATTAGCTTAAAGAAAGAATGGGGGAAATTTGCGAAACATTATGACAATAAAAAGTTTGATGAAACTCAGTGGCATTTTTTAGGGCAACGTCCACAGAACTTTCCTACAATCAGGATAGCTGCTGGAGTTAAGCTTACTGAAAGTATTCTTTATAAAAATTTTGCTGGACATTTAATTCAAAAAGTTTCTGAAATAAACAATATAAAAACTTTAATGGGTTCTATCAGAAATTTACTAATTGTTAAATCTTCCGGCTATTGGAAAACACATTATATCTTTGAGAAACCAGCAAAAAATAATATTAATTATTTCCTTGGTCTTTCTCGTGCAGATGAAATATTTATAAATGTTTTGTTGCCATATCTTTCAGTTTATTTTGATATGTTCGGTAATGAAAATCTTTCAAAAAAAGTTTTAAGAATTTATAATGAATACGAACAAAAATTGGATAACAAAATTGTTAGAGATGTTTCAGATGGACTAAACTTACCTGGATTGAATCACAAAACCATTTATATGCAAGGTATGATTGAAGTTTACAGAAATTTCTGTTCTAAAAACAAGTGCTTAGAATGTAATATTGGCAAGAAAATTTTCAGCTGATAAATTGAAATAATCCTAATCTTTTAATTATTTCCTTTCAATCGATTAATCTCATCCCTAAGCTTTGCTGCACGTTCATAATCTTCTTTTTCAACCGCCTCTCTTAGTTGATCATGGATTGAAGCAACCTTTGCTTCAGCAGATTTTGGAGTTGGTTGTGCAGATTCATATTTGTCAGAAATACCAAATTGGTCTTCACCTTCTTCATTTTCTTCAGATGGAGCAAATCCTGCACTATCCATAACATCTTCTGAAATAAAGATTGGTGATCCAGTTCTTACCGCAAGTGCTATAGCATCACTTGGTCTAGCATCAATAGTGTTTGTGAGTGTTGATGCCTCAATTACAATTTGTGCATAAAAAGTATTCTCTCTTAATTCATTAATAAATATTTCAAGAACTTGAGCACCTAAATCGTCCACAAGATTTTTTAACAAATCATGAGTTAATGGTCTTGGAGGTTTAATTCCTTCTAATTCCAATGCAATTGATTGAGCTTCAAAGGCACCAATGATAATTGGTAATCTTCTTATACCATCGGTTTCTTTAAGTAACAATGCGTAAGCTCCGCCAGCTGATGGGCTTGATGATAATCCTAATATATCTACTTGTATTTTATCCAAAGTTAATCCGTTAAATTCAAAAGAAACAAAAATATTATAATTTGAAATATAAATAAAATTTTAATTCTTAAAATAATTTTATAAATTATAATCGCTATGAAAAATACAAAATTTAATTCTGAATTTGAAAAACCGGAAAATATTTCTCTTCCGGAAATTGATGTTGAAGTTTCAGTTGAGACTCAATATCATGTATTTTTATTTAATGACGATTATCATTCGTTTGAGGAAGTTATTGAACAGTTAATAAAAGCAATAGATTGTACCTTTGAGAAAGCCAGAAGTTTTGCATTTGAAGTTCACGTTAAAGGTAAAGCACTTGTATATTCTGGATCATTAACAAAATGCCTTTCGGTCTCATCAATCTTAGAAGAAATCTCACTTCATACTCAAGTTTCAACCTAATTATATAACTTCATTCCTTATATGATCTTTCTTAATGTTAAAAGATTTTTTTATGTTTAGATGACTAATTTTTACAGTTATTTATCCAAAAAAAGATAGGAATTATTTATATGCAAATTGGTTTAATTGGCTTACAGTACTCTGGTAAATCAACACTTTTTAATATTATTTCAGGCAATGATGAAGCAAGACAAACAAATCCTGATAAAGCTGCAATTGAAGTTGTAAAAGTACCTGATGTTAGATTAGATAAGCTTGGTGAAATTTTTAATCCAAAGAAGACTATCCATGCAACAATAGAAGTTTATGATATTCCTGGTTTGGGAACTTCTGACGATGGTAAGTTGAGAATAACAAATTCATTTTTAAATGAAGCTAAAAATAACGATGCATTATTTTATGTTGTTCGTCAATTTAAGGAAGAATCTGTTCTTCATCCTATGAATAAAGTAGATGCCTTAAATGATGTGGAGTTTTTAGAGAATGAATTTCTTTTCCACGATCTTGCCTTTCTAGAAAATAGAATTGGAAAAGTTGAAAAAGAGGTATTGAAAACTAAGGATGAAAAATTAAAAAAAGAAATTCCGGTTATTAAAAAATGTTTTGCTCATCTAGAAGAAGAAAAACCACTGCGTAGTTTACATCTTGATGATAATGAATTGAAAATTCTTTCCGGTTATCAATTAATGACATTGAAACCTTTAGTAATCGCAATTAATTTTGACGATGAATCAATTGATGAGGTTGATGACTATATTAAAAAGGTAACAGAATTTATTGCAGATGAAACTGTAAAAGTAATCCCATTTTTTGCTAAACTTGAATTAGAACTTTCTAAATTAAGTGATGCAGATAGAGATATGTTTATGGAAGATTATGGAATTAAAGAATCTGCACTTTCTAAAATATTGCATGCTTCATACGGAGCATTAGGGCTACACAGTTTCTTTACTGTTGGAGAAGACGAAAATAGAGCGTGGACAATTAAGAAGAATTATACAGCACAAGATTCTGCCGGAGTTATCCATACGGATTTTTACAATAAATTTATCCGTGCAGAAGTTGTTGGCTATGATAATTTTATAGAACACAAAACATTTGTGAAGTGTAAAGAAGCTGGTGTTTGGGGATTAGAAGGTAAAGAATATATAGTTAAAGATGGGGATATATTAAATGTTAGACACAGTTAAATTTCACATCTAATATTTTTATTTGAATTGTAAATTAATTAACTACAGTAGTTTTAATCAAGAAGGAGAAAACCATGTCTGATAAAGCAATTAAAGGATTAAATCCCAAAGCAATATGGCAACATTTTTATGAACTTACTCAAGTTCCTCGTCCATCTAAAAGAGAAGAAAAAGCTGTTGAATTTGTAAAACAATACGCTATTAAAAATAACTTTAAATTCAAAGAAGATCATGTTGGAAATGTTGTAATTCATGTACCTGGAACTAAGGGAAAAGAAAAATCTAAAACTATTGTTTTGCAAGGTCATGTAGATATGGTTTGTGAAAAGAATAAAGGAACCAAGCATGATTTTGATAATGATCCTATAAAACTAATTAGAGATGGTGAATGGATTACTGCTGATGGAACAACTCTTGGTGCTGATAACGGAATTGGTGTTGCTGCTGGAATGGCTGTTGCTCTTGATCCTAAAGCTGTTCACGGACCTTTAGAACTACTTTGTACAATTGACGAAGAAACTGGTATGACTGGAGTAAATGAAATTCAACCTGGATTTATTACTGGTAGAACTTTGTTAAATATGGATTCAGAAGAAGATGGAGCTTTTTACGTTGGCTGTTCTGGTGGACAAGATACTGTTGGTAGATTTCCACTTGATCTTACAAGAGCTAAAAAAGGAACTCAGCCTTACGAAATTATGGTTACTGGTCTTAAAGGTGGTCACTCTGGTTTAGATGCGCATTTAGGAAGAGCCAATGCTATTAAGCTGTTAGGTCAATTGCTAAATACACTTAACGTTACATACCAAATTGCTCAAATAACTGGTGGCTCATTAAGGAATGCAATTCCAAGAGAAGCTGAAGCAGTTGTTATGTTGAATCCGAAAGATATTAGAAAAGTTAAAGCTACTGTAAAACAATTTGTTGCTGATTCATTACTTGAATATAATACTAGTGATGGTGGATTGGTTGTTAATGTTAAAAAGTTGAACAAGAAGTTTAGCAAAGTACTTAAAAAAGATTTATCTGATAATTTGGTAAGTGCAATTTTAGCATTGCCTCATGGAGTAATGGCAATGAGTGCTGATATTCCCGGACTAGTTGAAACATCAACAAATCTTGCAACTTTAAAGATGGATGATAAAAATATTACCATTGGAACAAGTCAAAGAAGTTCAATTACAAATGCTAAAATAAATGTTACAAATATGGTTGTTGCCGTGTTAAAACTTGCTGGAGCAAATGCAGTGATTGGTGATAGTTATCCTGGATGGCAACCAAATATGAAGTCTAATTTATTAAAAGTTTCTAAAGTTGCTTTCAAAAAATTATTCAAAAAAGAACCAGAAATTAAAGCTATACATGCTGGACTTGAAACTGGATTACTCGGTTCAAAATATCCTGGTATTGATATGATTTCTTTTGGTCCTACTATTCAAGGTGCTCATTCACCAGATGAAAGATTAAATATTAAAGATGTTGAAAAATTCTATAATCTTTTAAAAGGAATTCTTAAAGAATTAGCATAATAATTGTTTTAGATAGGAAGAGATAATTTCAATTTATCTCTTCCTAATATTTTTACATGAATTAATCCTTTAGATAAAATTTGGAGAAAAGCATCCCAATATATAAGAGAGGTGTCTATGAGAAAGAAAGTCAAACTCAATAATGTTCCCAATATTCAAAGTATCCAAGACATGATTTTTAGATCATGCGATGTCTATTCAGAAAAACTTGCTCTTGAAGACTTAAAAGAATATCCGATTTCAAAAGTAAACTATAGTGAGCTTAAAA